>ERZ507534.21-NODE-21-length-58353-cov-7.72047_pt1 | contig 58353 bp, 36 predicted proteins | sample MGYA00248658_ERZ507534 | MGnify/ENA primary metagenome ERZ507534 (study PRJEB26165, sample SAMN02676131) | human gut metagenome | isolation source: stool | host: Homo sapiens | place: USA | study: EMG produced TPA metagenomics assembly of the C.diff FMT (human gut...
CCAATAGTGCCACTATTAGAGTGTAAAAGTGGCGCTATTGTATGATAAAAGTGGCACTATTGGTGTGTAAAAGTGGCACTATTGCAGCCTCTTGTGCTTGTTTAGCTCCGTTATTCATTGCACATTTCTTTCCGCAACCGTATAACTACCTATACATCAGCACATTATCGCTGCACGCTCAAAACTCAAAAATTTCGCACCAAGGATTTCTTTGTGCGCTGAGCGAGGAGTATTGAGCGTTAGAAATGCAAATATTGTGTCGGTGGCAAGCCACCCCCGCTACTCTTCCATTCCTCCTCCGTAGTTCATCTGGATGTCCTGCTCATTAGACTTCTTCATCTGATGGCGCTTTGCCTTCATGTTACCAAAGTTATACGTCACGGTCAGGTTCACCTTTCTGCCGCCGTGGCGGAAGATCTGATGGCGCGTGAAGTTTTCGCCGCTTGTGAAGGTCTCCCACTTGCGCGAGTCGAGCAGGTCACGGCAGTTGAGCGATACGGAGAGCGTCTTGTTGAAGAAGTTCTTTCTTGCTCCGAAGTCTATGCTGTAGCTTGGCTTGCGATAGCCCTGCGTTATCACCGTGCGAGCCTCATAACGACCTGTGGTCTGGATGGAGATGTCGTACGGGAGGATGAGGCTGGCTGTCATGCGGGCGTTCCATGCGAAGTTATGGTCTTCCTTGCCCGTCACCGTCTGACCGTCGATGTCGTACGAGAATCCGTTGAGCTTATAGTAATAAGCGTTGGCGGAGGTGGTGAGGTCGAGGATGCGGAAGAGATTGTTCTTCAATGTCAACTCCAGACCTGACGACAGACTCTTCGCCACGTTCATCGAAGTGGAATAGAACAGTCCGTCCGTGGAACTCTTGTAGGAGATGCGCTGGATGACGTCCGACGTGGGACGATAGTAAGCGGAGAGGAGCAGCGAATGTCTGTCCCACTGCTTCAGATAGTTGAGCGAGAACGAATTGCTGAACTCCGGCGTAAGATACGGGTTACCGAACGACACGGTGGTGGCGTCGCGCGTATCACGGAACGAATTGAGCTCGCCTCCCCAAGGACGACGCAGACGACGCGTGTAGTTGACCTGCAGCTGCTGTGTGGGAGTCATCTGCCATGAGAGGAAGAGCGACGGGAAGAGCTGGAAGTAGTCCTTCTTGAAAGGCTTCTCACGCAACGACGCATCGTGCTCCTGCTCCCATGTGTAGCTCTCGGTGTTGACGCGCCAGTACTCGCCTCTCAGACCTCCCATGATGCCCACCGGACCGAGCTTATAGCTGAGCGTGGTGTAGAAGGAGTGCTGGTCCTGGTTGTATATGAAGCGGTTGAAGTACTTGCGGTCTTCCTCAGCTGCTGCGCCGTCAAACGACGTGTTGTCAATATACGATTCCTGCGGCGTGTTCTCCCTTGAGAAGTTGGCTTGATAGCCAGCCTCAATCTTGAAGTCCTTCGTCACCTGATTCTCGTATTCCAGCTTTATCTCCTTGCGGTTATTGTTGATATGCTGCGGACGATACTGATAGTCGTAAGACGTGGCAATGCCGTCCACAACGGTGGAGTCCTGATACCAGTTGTCGCCGTCCATCTTCCATTTGCTGATGTCAGCGGTGAAGTCGATGAAGTGCTTGTCAGAGAATGAGTGGCGGTACGTGAACTCGCCGTAATACATTCCCATGCCACTCTTTCCTCGGCTGAGACGATCCATGCGATAGTCGTGCAAGCCATCGCCTACGGCTGTATAATAATAAGGTGTAAGACTGTTGCTGCGGCGCTCGCCGTCCATAAGCATTCCGCTGAGCGTCAGCTCGTCCTTCTTCGTGGCGTGGAGCGTCACGCCGGCACGTGTGAATAGATTGTTGCCCCAACGGTCGTTGTCGGCACGATAGTCCTGATTATAGGTGGAAGAAGTCTGATGGCTCTCGGCACGTCCCGTATTGGAGCGGTGGCGATAGCCGATGTTGGCGTAAGCATCAATGAGCGAACTGCTGTAGTTGATGTTGAAGCTGGTATTGGCACCGCGCTTCGTGTCGCCGCCAGCCTGCAGCGAACCATAATAGCCCGCCTTACGATTCTTCTTGAGGACGATGTTGATGATGCCCACCGATCCTTCGGCAGAGAACTTCGCCGAGGGATTGTCAATGACTTCGATGCGGTCGATGCTCTCTGCGGGGAGCTGCTGCAGAATCTGCGCACGGTTGTCTGTTGTCAGACCCGAAGCCTTGCCGTTTATCCATACCTCCACACTGGAATTGCCACGCAGCGACACGTTGCCGTCGTTGTCCACCTCCACGGAAGGCACGTTGTCGAGCACGTCAGACGCCGACTGTCCTGCATTGCTGATAAGCTGCGACACGTCGAAAGTCTTGCGGTCCACCTCCAGCTTCATCGTCGCCTTTTGTCCGGTGACCGTCACACCCTTTAGCATCTTCGCGTCCTGCGCGAGATAGAGAATATTATAGTGGACGTCGCGCTTCGGGGCGCCGACGGTGAACGTACGCTTCACCTCACGATATCCTATGTAGGACAGCGTGACATTGTAAGAGCCGTCGTCAAGACCGCTGATATTAAAGTTGCCGTTTATATCGGTGGTTCCGCCAGCGACAAATTTGTCGTTGTCAGAGAGCGTAACCTTCACATTTACGAATCCAAGCGGTTCGGAGGTCTGCTTGTCAAGCACCTTTCCACGTACCGAACCTTGAGCCCATCCTGCCACCACAACTGTGCAGGTAAGGCATGACATTAAAAGACGTTTCATATCCATACATTTATAGACGGAGCATAGGATATGACAGTTTAAGAAAGAAAAGGATATTTTGGTTTTTTAACGTTGAGAGAGGCAGGGCTTTGACAAAAACCTTTATCCACAGCACGCGCCCATAATCGGAAAAACATATAAAAACACAAGGTTATAAATATAATGTGCTTTGTATGTTATAATTATATATGTACTGTTATATACGATTTAAGCAGAATATACTCTAAGTTTGTGTTTTGAAAGGTTTTTACCGCTTGTGATTTTCGAGAGAGGCGCCAGCCTCTCATTTCTTTATGGCATATATGGGCGTGAGAACTTGTTCTCATAAGACCATATATACCATAAAGGAATTGCCGAAGGCTCGAAAAGCACAAACGGAGGTGGAGTCAGGTTTTTGTCAAAGCCCTGCCTATATAAGCAGCCTATTAGCAGCCCTTATGCGTCATGATGTCCAGCACCATTTCGTCGGTGCGGTTCATTGCTTCGGCACCGATGCTGGTGAGATTGCGGATGGAACGGTCTACGTCGTCGTCGATGATGCCTTCCACTGACGACACGCACTTGCCTTCCATTGAAAGGAGGGCAGAGAGGAGAGCAGTGGAAACACCTGACGAAATCTTGAGGGCGCAGCTGGGCTTCGCACCGTCGCAGATCATGCCGGTGATGTTGGCTATCATGTTCTTCACAGCAGAGCAGATATGCTGATAGTCGCCTCCCATGAGATAGGTGATGCCGCAGCTTGAACCTATACTTGCTACCACGCAACCGCAGAGGGCTGAGAGCTTGCCGAGGTTCTGCTTGATATATATGGCGGTGAGGTGACTCAGGATGAGAGCGCGGATCTGTTCTTCCTCAGTATTCTCGTTCTCGTCAGCATATACAGCCACGGGATTGGTGGCACAGATACCCTGATTGCCCGAACCCGAATTGCTCATAACCGGAATCATGGCACCTCCCATACGTGCGTCGCAAGCCGATGCAGTCTTGGAGATGATGTGTGAGAAGATGGAATTGCCGAAGATGCCGTGGCTGAGAGGACGGTCAATGGTCTTGCCGAGGCAATGTCCGTAGTTGGCTTTCTTCGATTCTTCTGCAATGCGAAAGTTGTATTCGCGGGTCTTGAGGATAAATCGGATTTCGTCCAAGGGAGTGGTGGTGGCGAAATCATACACCAAGCGCATGTTGAGACGGATGTCGTTGTTGGCGGCTACGGCACCAGCGGGCTTGCGATTGTCCATCAATACCTCACCGTCCTTCTCCTCATACACGAAGCGTGTGTGGTCGGTGGCGATGACGGCAATGGCCTCATGGCCGTCAGCCTTGCAGTGTATCTCCACGTAGAGTTTCTCGGTGATGCCCTGCTTCAGGCAGATGTCGATGTGGTTGTTGGCTGCCACGTATGCCTTTCCCTCCTCAAGAGTGGCGGGCGTGAGGTCCTTGATTACCTCCAGGCCATACTCTGACTTGCCTACGATGGCACCAAGGGCGATGGCGATGGGCAGACCAATCATTCCCGTACCGGGGATTCCCACGCCCATAGCGTTCTTTAGGATGTTTGCCGACAGATGTGCCTCTATCTTCTCCGGGCGGCATCCCAGGAGTTCTGTGGCACGTGCCACGCAGAGCGACACGCACATTGGTTCTGTACAACCGACAGCCGGCACTACCTCACGGTTGATGAGGCTGATTATCTGTTCACGAATGTTGTTGTCAAGCATTACAGTATATGTTGTTTTATGGTTAGTTTTGACTGCAAATTTATTAAATAAAATAATGACAAGCAAGAATTATCCTGCTTTTTCAATATCGAGTATAAACAAATCTCCTTGTCTACTTGTATCTTGTCTGCCCGCCTGCCGGTAAGCATACGAAAACAGGGACTTCCCTGCATTGCGTGCTGCAATACGGGGATAGTCCCTGCGTTATTCTTAGTTATGATATGTCATACTGTTTACTTCGACTCGCCGTACTTGTCAAGACCGGCATTGAGGAAGTCGATATATTCAGAGATGTTCTCGTCGTATGAGCGGCTGCCGGTGAGCGGCATACCCTCGTTGTCGAGGAGGATGTACATCGGCTGGGTGTTAGAACCGAACTTGTGGCGCTGGAGATAGCTCCACTTGTCGCCTACGGTGCGGAGTGTACGCTTTGAACCGTCGGTGTCTGTCACCTCCATCTGCTGCGGCAGCGGAGTCTTGTCGTCCACGTAGAGCGAGATGAGCACGTACTTCTGGTTGAGCAGGTCAGCCACCTTGGCGTCTGTCCATACGGCTGCCTCCATCTTACGGCAGTTGACACAGCCGAAGCCAGTGAAGTCAACCATAACCGGCTTGCCCTCAAGACGAGCTGCTGCCATACCTGCCTCATAGTCTTTGAAGCGCGGATGAACCTCGTTCTTGTAGAGATTGAAGTCCTGAGTGTTCATTGGCGGTGCGAAAGCAGAGACTGCCTTAAGAGGTGCACCCCACAGACCAGGAATCATATAGAAGGCGAATGAAAGCGAAGCGAGAGCGAGGAAGAACTGCGGCACGTTGGTGCGGCGGCCTTCATCATCGTGCGGGAAGTTGAACATACCGAGGAGGTAGAGGCCCAGCAGAGAGAAGATGCCTATCCAGAGTGCGAGGAACGCCTCACGGTCGAGGATGTGCCAGCCGTAAGCGAGGTCGGCCACTGAGAGGAACTTCAGTGCAAAAGCCAACTCGATGAAGCCGAGAACCACCTTCAGAACGTTCATCCAACCACCTGACTTAGGTGCTGACTTGAGCAGTGTGGGGAACATTGCGAAGAGAGCGAAGGGCACAGCCAGAGCGATGGCGAAGCCGAGCATACCGATGGTCGGAGCTACGATGCTGCCTTCTGACGATACTGCCACGAGGAGGAAGCCGATGATAGGACCGGTGCATGAGAAGCTCACGAGCGAAAGGGTGAACGCCATGAGGAAGATGCTGAGGATGCCGCTTGTCTGTTCTGACTTGGCGTCAATCTTATTGGTCCAAGATGCCGGCAGCGTTATCTCGAAAGCTCCGAAGAAGGAAGCTGCGAACACTACGAGCAAGAGGCAGAAGAGGATGTTGAAGATGGCGTTGGTGGAGAGGGCGTTAAGAGCGCTGGCTCCGAACAACATCGACACAATCAGACCGAGAGCCACGTAGATAACCACGATGCTCACACCGTAGGTGATGGCTTCACGGATGGCCTTCTTACGTTCCTTGTTGCGCTTGAGGAAGAAGCTCACTGTCATCGGGATGATAGGCCATACGCACGGGGTGAAGAGTGCGAGGAATCCGCCTACGATACCGGCGAGGAAGATATAGAGGAGTGAGTTGCTCACGGGCTTGTCATACTTGGCAAGCTCTGAGATAACCGGTGTCCAGAGCTTCTGGGCTTCTGACTTGTCGAGAACAGCAGGGGCAGCTGCGCTGTCAGCAGCGACTGCCGAATCAGCCTTTACAGAGTCGGCGGTCAGCCCTTGAGCCTCTTCCTTTGCCTCTTCGGCAGCTGCAGCAGCGTCAGTAGCGGGAGCCTTGCCCTGCTTGTGCAGCTCTACGGTTGTGGGAGGCATACACATCTCCTCATTGCAAGCGCCGAACTCGAGGTAGCACTTGATGGAGTATATCGGCTTAGTGAATTTCACTTTCTGGACAAACTGGACGCTGTGCTCGAAGTAACGGAGCTTCATTCCGAACATGGGGTCCATCTCGGAAATCTCACGACCGCGCGGTGTAAGTTTTCCGACCAGCTCGATACCGTCTTTTTTATCGACATGGAATGACGCCTCGACGGGGCCGTCGCTACCAAGGTTGGTAGAATAGACGTGCCATCCCTTTTCGATCTTACCAGAGAAGATAATCTCGCCCTCAGCAGTATTGCCTGTCTTGAGCTGCGAGGTAAACTTCACGGGGTTTGCCATCTGCGCATTGCAGAACATTGCTACCATAAGCAGCAAGGCAAGTGAAATCGCTTTTCTCATAGAGTTTACTTGAATGTGAATGTTAAAAGATTTTGAATTGTTTTATGTACTCCCACCGGGAATCGAACCCGGATCAAAGGTTTAGGAAACCTCCGTTCTATCCATTGAACTATAGGAGCATCTTCCTATCCTAATCAAAGAAAGATCATTTGTTTGATTTATACAGCATAAGATTCTGCAAAATTATTGATTTTTTTCGGAACACCGAAATAAAAGAGGCGCTTTTATATGCAATAGACTAAAGTTTCGAAATTGCTCGGACTGCTGAGTTGTATGGTCTCTCCGCTGACTGGATGGCGAAATTCTATGCTGGCAGCGTGCAGATACATGCGCTGACGGGTGGCGCTGCGACCGTAGAGTGGGTCGCCGAGGATGGGCGTAGCAAGACCTTCGGGGTGGGCGCAGTGGACGCGCAGCTGATGGGTTCGACCCGTATGCGGAGTGAGCAAGACGTGAGTGACGCCAGAGGGTAAAACTCTCAGGACATGAAAGTCGGTGACGGCAGGCTTGCCGGTCTGATAATCCACCTGCTGACGGGGTCGGTCTGAGAGGTCGGGAGAGAGCGGAAGGGTGATGCGACCGTCACGTCCGTCGTCGCTCATGGTGCGGAACGGGGTGTCGGGGAGGCGTTCCGGGATGCCGTCAAGCAATGCCTCGTAACGCTTCTTCACCTCGCGGGAGGCAAACTGGCGCTGCATTTCCGTATAGACAGCGTCGTTAAGGGCGAGAATGAGCAGACCGCTTGTGTCCATATCAAGACGATGGACGGCTTTTACCGTGACTGGTTTTTCCGTCATACTCTTTCCTTCGGCATGGCGATGTGCCAGCATTCGCTTTACATATTCCTCCACGTTAGCAGCCGAATGGTCCTCTGTCACCATCACTTCCTTGCCCGGAACTGAGAGCATGCCGGAGGGCTTGTCCACCACAATGATGGCTTCGTCCTCGAAGACGATGCGCGGTTCGCCGACGTTTCTTGCACGTTGGAGCGGATTGGGTTCGACGTCCAGTCCGATAAGCATGTGCGTAAGGACGGGCAGACACTTCGAACGGCAGGCAGGATAGTAATTCAGATGGTGTCGAATCTCCTGACGTGGCGAGTCGCCCCACCAGAATTCAGCCATACATAAAGGTTGAAGTCCGTGACTGTAAGCATATTGCAGGAGCTTCGGAGCGCAGCAATCGCCGGTTCCTGCGGGTGGCATCGTTCCGGTTTTCTCGAGGAATATGTCGGTAATGTCGCGTATTTCGCCACGAGCGTTGAGCATGCGATATTGGGCGAAGAGCCACTTCTGAAGTTCGTCACTCATCTCACTACGACGATGGCGCAGCGCTTCTATTCGCGAACGATGGTTTTCCACCACCTCCGTCATCGCCACAAGCGTCTGCTCCGACTCCTTCTTGAAGCGTCGCAGCTCCGCTTTCATGTATTGGCTTTCCTTTATAAGGGCAGCCTCCTCGTCCTTTGAGATCGGTCCGCTTGCCCTTCGCTCGTCACGTCGCGCCTTTGCAGCGGCTATATCAGCCTTGCGTTCTGCCATCTTATTGGCGTAAAGGGCTTTAGCGTCCGCCAGCCTTTGCTGCGCTTCCTTGTATTCCGGGGCGTTCACAAGGGCGTCAACCTCATGGTTAAGAGCCGAAATCTCAGCCTCGGTGAGCTTGAAATGTCCGTCCGGACGTTGCGCATCGAAGACCGGAGGCACGAAGAAAGTCCAGTCATTGCGACCCGATAGCAGACCGGAATAGGCGGCAAGGAAAGCGTAGGGCGCCACTTCCGCAGCCCCATCGCTCACCAATGGCTGTCCGTCCGCAGCCTCATTCCTCACCACGAGCACTCCGAACATCTTTCCCCCACCCTCTCCGTCACATACACCTGACGTACGGATGTAATGCTGCACAGCCTCAGCCGCCAACTCACACAGCGGATGAGGAGTATAGCAGAAGGGAAATGTGAACTGTTTCGGGGGCTGTATATCGGTATGAAGTGGATGTATAATGTTGCTCATAGTAAGTATGATGTATAATAAGAGGTGGGGAATAGACAAGGCAAAGTTAGTAAAAATCTTCGCCATACGCATAAATGCACAATATAATATATGATATTTCGATTATTTTGTCTACATTTGCATTGGCTCGAATGCCACTGGCATCGCACCTAACAGCCGAAAGCATACTTAAAGAATAACATAAAAACAGAAAACAAAATGAGTACACTGAAAAAAATGTTCGCCTCAAAGCTTCTTGAGGTAAAGGCCATCAAGCTTCAGCCCAACGATCCTTTCACATGGGCATCAGGATGGAAGTCGCCGATTTATACTGACAACCGCAAGACATTGGCTTATCCCGAGCTTCGTTCTTTCGTAAAGCAGGAGCTTGTACACCTCATCCATGAGGAGTTCCCCGAGGCTACAGCCGTTGCTGGTGTTGCCACTGGAGCCATCGCCCAGGGCGCTCTCGTAGCTGACGAGCTGCTTCTCCCCTACTGCTACGTTCGTCCGAAGCCGAAGGATCACGGTATGGGCAACCAGATTGAGGGCACCATTCCCGAGGGAGCAAAGGTTGTAGTGGTGGAGGACCTTATCTCTACCGGCGGCTCATCACTCAAGGCTGTTGACGCTCTGCGCAAGGCTGGCTTCGAGGTAGTGGGTATGGTGGCAAGCTATACTTACGGTTTCCCCGTTGCTGAGGAGGCATTCAAGGCTGCCAACGTTCGCCTCGTCACCCTCTCTGACTATGAGCACACCACAGCCATCGCCGCTGAGACCGGCTACATCAATAAGGAAGACCTCGAGGTTCTGGCTGAATGGCGCAAGGATCCGGCTAACTGGAAGAAATAACAAGAGCAGACGAAAATAACGAAATGAGTACATTCGAAAGTACAATCCGCCAGATCAACTATCCCCAGCAGAGCGTCTACTCGAAGCTCAGCGACCTTAACAACCTTGAGAAGCTTAAGGAGCGCATGGAGCTGATGAAGGACAGCATGCCGGAGGAAGCTCGTCAGCAAGCGGAGAAAATCAAGGATCTCACATTCGACGCTGACTCGATGTCTGTGAATGTGCCGCCGGTGGGTGCCATACGTCTGCGTATCGTAGACCGCGACGAGCCGAAGTGCATCAAGTTTGAGACGGAACAGAGTCCGATTCCCTTCAATTTCTGGATTCAGATTCTCCCCGTCACAACCATGACATCAAAGATGAAGCTCACGATAAAGGCTGACCTCAATCCCTTCATCAAGCAGATGGTGAAGAAGCCACTGCAGGAAGGAATAGAGAAGATAGCCGACGTGCTGCAGATGATTCAGTACGAATAACAGTTATAGTTGAGAGTTGGGAATTTCCAACTCTCAACTATAAATTATCAAATAGACAACTCTCAATTAACGAAACATGACATCGAGCAGAATCATTTCATTATTCCTTAAGACGCGCACGTCATTTATCGTCACGTCGCTTAAGGCTTTCTTGCTGGCAGCACCGCTTCTCGTAGCCTGCTCAGCCGACTCATTCGACTTCTCCTCGCTACGCGCTTACTTCGTCTTCGACAATTCCGTACATCAGGATCCGACGCTTCAAAGCGCACTCAACCCGATGTCGCCGGGAGTGTTCTGCCGTATCCATGAGGGTTCGGAAGGCGGAGCGCTGTTCATTTACTTTGAGAGCAACCAGAGCAACAAGACCACAAAGGCAAAGGAGAACGCTGACGACCTGCGACGTACACGCGCCATCGGCGTATATAACAAGACGGGTGTGATAGTGGGTTACGGCAATCTTTCGTCTCCTGCCACGCTGTACGCCTACGACAGCCAGTGCCCGGAATGTTACGCCAAGACCAATATGGTGTCATACAAGCTCAGCATCAACTCCAAGGGATTTGCCACTTGCGCCAACTGCAAGCGTGAGTACGACCTCAATAACAACGGCATCTGCAAGACGGGAGGCAAAAAACTAATCAAATACCGAGCCACTTCTACAGGCGCACTCGGCGTCCTCAGCATCAACAATTAAGCGGAGGCAGCAGGACGTAAAAGCTCAATTTTTATAGCTAAAATCAGTTAAAAAAGGCACATTCCCTCATAAAATGTGTGAGGAATGACGATCATTCCCCCTTAAAATGTGTATATTTGCGCAGTTATTCCCCCTTAAAATGTGGGCGAAACCGCAATTATTCCCTCATAAAATGTGATTCAACACATTCTTACACCCTTATTTTCAACACATTAGAACGTATGGAAAGATTAGCTATAAAAGAACTCCTAAAATGGAAAACAAAAGAACATCGTAAGCCACTCATCATCGAAGGTGCAAGACAGGTGGGAAAAACCTGGCTTGTAAAGGACTTTGCACAAAAAAACTACAAGCAGTTGGCATACGTAAACTTCGAGGAGATGAAGATTCTACAGAATCTCTTCGAACAAGATTTCGACATTTCGCGTATACTAACAGCCATTGGTGCTGCAACTAACGTAACATGCACGGAGGGTGATACGCTGATTTTTCTTGACGAAATACAGGCTGCACCGCATGCCATAACCTCGCTTAAGTATTTTTCGGAAAACGCCCCGGGCTATCATGTAATTGCTGCCGGTTCGCTTTTAGGAATCGAACTGCATCAAGGAGAATCATTTCCCGTAGGCAAGGTGGACTTTCTTTCTCTCCATCCCATGAGTTTCATCGAGTTTGTAATGGCTATGGGAGATAACAATTTGGCAAACCTGCTACAGTCAAATGACTGGAACATGATAACAATGTTTGCTCCTAAATTTCAGGAACTGCTGAAGTATTATTATTATGTTGGAGGAATGCCTGAGGCTGTATTGGTTTTCAGCCAAAGCAGAAATTGGGAAGAAGTAAGGAAAATACAAAAGGGCATTCTTAATAGTTATCAAAGAGACATGTCAAAACATGCTCCTTCCGAAATCGTACCACGCATTACGGACTTATGGAAGTCGCTGCCTGCTCAGTTAAGTAAAGAGAACAAGAAGTTCATATATGGCGTAATACGTGAGGGAGCAAGGGCGAGAGAATACGAAATAGCCCTGCAATGGCTGCAAGATGCCGGACTTATATATAAGGTATTCAACGTCAAAGCCCCAAGACTTCCGCTTGTCAGCTATGAAGACAGAGCCGCTTTCAAGATATTCGTCTTGGATGTAGGTCTTTTAGGAGCCATGTCAAACCTCAAGGCTTCCACTATAGTGGATGGCAACAGCATCTTCACGGAGTTTAAAGGGGCGCTTACCGAGCAGTATGTCCTTCAACAGCTGATTCTCAAATACGAACCTTATTATTATGCAAGACCCAACAGTACGCAAGAAATTGACTTCCTCCTTCAAGACGATGAAGACTGCATTGTGCCGTTGGAGGTGAAAGCAGAGACAAATGTAAAGGCTAAAAGTCTGCGCCAGTTCGTAACGGACAATCATTCGCAGAAGGCATATCGTATCTCTATGAATGACTACAAGCAGGAAGATTGGGTTACGAACGTGCCTCTATATACTGTCAACAGCTTAGATTTTTAGCTTCTGATAAATGAATAAGGGCTAATGAAAAAGGAGACAGAAGTTATCTTTAACCATAACTTCTGTCTCCTTTTATTTTTACTGAACTTGCGGAAGTTCAAATTTTACTTCTTCTTTGGTCTGCGGCGTGCCCATCCTTCCTCAGAGAAGTCGGGCTCTTCGCCTACGAGCTTGATGTCGGGATTGTCGATGAACTGGCGCCAGTCGTCCTGACGTCCGCTCTCGAAACGTGCGGCTCCACGCTGCGAACGGTCTCGTCCTTCACCATCGTTGCGACGCTTTGAGCGCTTCTCATACTGACTGCCATCGTCGCGACGTGACGAGCGGCGGTCACCTCTTGCTCCACGGTCTGAACCAGAACGGCGCTGCTGACGTCCGCCGTTGTTGTCAGAAGGCGTGTCGTCGGCGTCGTTACAGCGAACCGTGCGACCACGATAAGAGGCTCCGTTGAGAGCACGCATTACCTTCTGTGCGTCCTCCTCCGGCACTTCGATGTACGAGATGCGGGCAAGCAGGTCGATGTGGCCTACGTCCTGACGGCCGTGAACGTTGCGGTTGATGAACTGCATCACCTCGCCCGGATAGAATCCGTCGTCCTTTCCGAGATTGATGAAGAGGCGGCGGTAGCCCTTCTCCGGCATGCGCTTCTCGCGCTTCTTGCCGTCACGACCCTCACCACGCTCCTTGCGGTCGTGCGATGTGGACGGCTTGACAATCTCAGGGGCGTTGGCGTAATACTTGAGGAAGCGGCCGAACTCCAGCGAAACAATCTTCTTGAGGATATCCTCCTTGTCGAAGTACTCGAAGTGACGGTTGATATCCTCCATGAACGGAGCAATCTGGTCCTCGTCCACGTCCACCTTCTCTATCTCGTCAATGGCCTTGAAGAGCTGCTTGGAGCATATCTCCTGCGGTGTGGGCAGCGTTCCGTCCACAAACTCCTTGCCTATAACCTTCTCTATGGCTCTTACCTTGCCCTTCTCCTTCGTATGTATGATGGAGATGGACGTGCCCTTCTTGCCGGCACGACCGGTACGTCCTGAGCGGTGAGTATAGCTCTCCGTGTCGCCGGGCATGCCGTAGTTGATGACATGCGTAAGGTCGTCCACGTCCAGTCCTCGCGCTGCCACGTCCGTAGCGACGAGCAACTGCGTGAGATGCTGGCGAAACTTCTGCATGGTGATGTCGCGCTGCTGCTGCGAGAGGTCGCCGTGCAGCGGCTCTGCGTTATATCCGTCGCGGATAAGCTTGTCCGCCACCTCCTGTGTTTCAGCCTTTGTGCGGCAGAATATGATGCCGTAGATGCGCGGATAATAGTCGACGATGCGCTTCAATGCCAGGTATTTGTCCTTGGCATTAACCATATAATATATGTGGTTGACGTTCTCTGCGCCCTCATTGCGCGAGCCTACCACTATTTCCTTGTAGTCATGCAGGTAGCCACGCGCAATCTTCTCAATCTCCTTACTCATCGTAGCGGAGAAGAGCAGCGTATTGCGGTCCTGCGGAACATTCTCGAAAATCTCATTGATACTGTCGGAGAAACCCATGTTGAGCATCTCGTCAGCCTCGTCAAGCACCACGTTGCGCACGGCTTCCAGCTTGGCTGCGCCACGTCCTACGAGGTCGATGAGTCGTCCCGGTGTGGCTACGATAATCTGTGCACCACGCTTCAGAGCATGCATCTGGTCGATAATGGATGTTCCTCCGTATACTGCCACTACATTGATGCCCTTGATATACTTTGCGAACGACTTGAGGTCGTCGGCAATCTGCAGACACAACTCACGTGTCGGCGAGATTACGATGGCTTGTGTGGCGCGGTTTGTGGGGTCTGTACGTTGCAGGAGCGGAATGCCGAAAGCGGCGGTCTTTCCTGTTCCTGTCTGTGCGAGGGCGATGACATCGTTGCCATCGCCGAGCAAATAGGGTATTACTTCTTCCTGGACGGGCATCGGATGCTCAAATCCAAGTTCTTCAATGGCGCGGCGGATGTCGCCGTTTACGCCAAGTTCTTCAAATGTCTTCAATTGCTTTACTATGTTTACTTGTTTACAATCTCAAGCACATCCTCTATCGTACGGTCAAACGGACCTGTGTGCTCGAGCTTTAGTGTGCACATGGCAGCGGCGAATCGTCCCGACTCGTCATATCCTTTGCCCTGTGAACGACACCAGAGATAACCTGCTGAATATGTATCGCCACATCCCGTGGCGTCCACTATGTCGTGCGGTTCGTAAGCGGGAATCTCGTAGAACTTTCCTTCGGCGAGAATCAGAGAGCCGTAGCTTCCCAACGTCACCACCACTTCCTTCACGCCCCACTCTGCCAGTCTCTCGGCAGCCTTGCGCGGGTCGGTGAGTCCGGTTATCACCTCCATCTCGTGCTCGTTCACCTTTATGATGTCGGTATGAGCGAGAATCTGGAGCTTGTCAGCCCAGTCGATGGCAAAGACCTGCTCACCACGCACCTCACGAAGAAATCCCTGAGCGTCTATGGAGATGCGTCCTTTGGAAGAGAGATACGTTATCACCTCCGGCGAGAAGTCGTCGCTGAGCAACGAACCGAGATGGAACACCTTGGCATCAAGGGTGCTCATCTCTTCGATGGTGAAGGGGTCGGCACGCTCAAGCACACGCTGTGTGCGTTCGTTCTGGTTCTCACCATACTTGTTCTCGAAGTAGACGGTGTGGCGGCTGGGGAAGGTCAGCACGTCAATGCCTACACGGCGCATTGCCTCTGCCGACTCCATCTCGCTTTCGCCGAGCTTTGTGACAAGCTGGAAAGTGACGTCCTTCGGGAGATGATTGAACGCATAAGAGAAATAAAACGATGTGCCTCCTGCCATGTAGACAGTCTTGCGCGGAGTGATGATCTTATCTTTAGTGATATGACCGATACAACATATATCTTTCATTATGGATTGACTTGTTTTAGTCATTAAAAATGGGGTTATCTATAGAATGTGCAAAGTTAGTGAAATTATTGCGCAAAACTTGCTTATTTCCATAATTTTTAAGAAATTTGCATCCTCATACATACATAGAGAATCATATCAATAACCAATATATTCCACCATGCGAAAAGTAATAGGTATCGGCGAGACAATGCTCGACATCATCTTCAAGAACGGCAAGCCCATCGAGGCTGTGCCGGGAGGCTCCACCTTTAACGGCATCGTATCGCTCGGAAGGGCGGGCGTCAAGACCGTGTTCGTCAGCGAGACGGGCAATGACAGAGTGGGCGAATACGTCCGTGATTTTCTCCGAGACAACAACGTCGACACATCTGCCATTAACGTATTTCAGGAAACTAAGTCGCCGGTGTCGCTCGCATTCCTCGACAAGGACAACAATGCTGACTATATATTCTATCGCGACCAGAAGCATGACCACATGGACTTTGCCTATCCTGACATCCAGAAGGACGACATCGTGGTGTTCGGATCGTTCTATGCCGTCAATCCGGCGCTGCGTCCGCAGGTTTCGGGACTGCTCGAATACGCCCGCCAGCGCGGAGCCATCATCTATTATGACGTCAACTTCCGCAAGGCTCACCAGGCTGACGTGATGAAGGTTACGCCCAATCTCATCGACAACCTTGAGTATGCCGACATCGTAAGAGGCTCGAAGGAGGACTTCGAGGTGCTCTATAAGAAGGACTCGGCTGAGCGCGTCTATCGTGCTGAGACATCGTTCTACTGCAAGCGATTCATCTATACCGACGGACCAAATCCCGTAAGCGTATTCTCCAACAACGGCTTCCACAAGGAGTATGCCATGCCCAAGACCGAGACGGTGAGCACCATCGGAGCCGGTGACAACTTCAATGCTGGATTCATCTACGGTATGATAAAGTACGGCGTGACGCGCGACGACGTGGAGCAGGGCCTTTCCGAGGAGGTTTGGGACAAGCTCATCGCCACAGCCACGGCTTTCTCTGCCGACTGCTGCAAGGACATCTTCAACTATATCTCGAAGGAATTCGGTCAGCAGCTGCAGAATAAATAAATGACACAACTATTTAAACAACCCAAAACATATCAACAATGAAGACAGAAATCACTTCGTCCATCCATTACGTTGGCGTCAACGACCGCCACAAGACTCTCTTCGAGGGTCTCTGGCCTCTGCCTTACGGCGTGAGCTACAACTCGTACATAATCCTTGACGACAAGATTGCACTTGTCGACACAGTGGAGGTGGACTTCTTCCCGCAATTCCTCGACAACATCCGCCGCGTCATCGGCGACCGTCAGATTGACTATATCATCGTGAACCACGTGGAGCCTGACCACAGCGGCAGCATCGCTCTCATCAAGAAGTATTATCCCGAGGCTGTAATCGTGGGCAACAAGAAGACCTTCGACATGCTCAGTGGCTATTATGGCGTGGGCAAGGCTGGCGACATCCTCGAGGTGAAGCAGGGCGATACGCTCTCGCTGGGACATCACGAGCTGGCGTTCACGATGGTGCCGATGGTGCATTGGCCCGAGACAATGGTGACGCTCGACACCACAGCCGCCACCCTCTTCGCTGGCGACGCCTTCGGATGCTTCGGCGCTCTCTCGGGTGCTGTGATTGACGAGGACATGTGCTGCGACATCTTCTGGGACGAGATGCGCCGCTATTACTCTAACATCGTGGGCAAGTACGGTGTGCAGGTGCAGCAGGCGCTGAAGAAGCTCGCCGGCGTGAAGCTCGACTATATCTGCTCCACACACGGACCCGTATGGCATAAGCACATCGAGCGCGTGGTAAGCATGTATGACAGCATGAGCCGTTACGAGGCAGAGCAGGGTCTGGTGGTCTGCTACGGCTCGATGTACGGCAACACGGAGCGTGCGGCAGAGATGATTGCAGCAGCCGCAAGTGAGGCTGGCGTCAAGAACATCGTCATGCACGACGTTTCGCGCGAGAACCACTCGTTCATTATCCGCGACATCTTCCGCTACAAGGCCATAGTCCTCGGCGCCCCCACATACAACAACGAGATTTATCCGCCGATGGCATCATTGCTCTCCGAGCTTGCCGGACGCAACCTCAAGGACCGCTTCCTCTCCGTCTTCGGCTCATTCACATGGGCAGGTCAGACCGTTAAGAAGATTCTCGCATACAACGAGGAGAAGCTGAAGCTGGAGCTTGTGGGCAACACCGTGGAGATAAAGCAGAGCCTCAGCGAGGAAACTCGCCAGCAATGTGAGCAGCTCGGCAAGGAGATAGCGAAGAAACTGGCTGAATAATGCGGTAAGCTTAGCATTGCGCTCAGACGCGGAAACAGGAATTTATTAGCGCAAATCCTATCGGATTTAAATAAAAGGCTTTACATTAGGTTTTACGAGAACCAGTTCTCGTAAAACCTAATGTAAAGCCTTTTATTTGTGCATAGCACGCGCCCATAAGCGGAAAAACATATAAAAACACAAGGAAAATACCATTATTAGCAATACAAGCCGTACCTCCTAAGTTTGCTTTTCCACATGTTCTGGGCACCTATCAATTCAAAATGCGCCTTGGCGCACAATTCCTAAATCCTAATTCAAAACTCCTAATTCGGACGGCAGCCGTCGTCCTCCATCCCCCATTCCTTCATCTTCTCGAAGTCAAACTCATCCATTCCTGCCTGGCGCAATGTCACGGCGCGGTTATGGTCGTCGAGATAGAGGCGGTAGCGCGGGGCTTTATAGCCAGCGTCGGTCAGGGAGCGCGACTTCAGACCAGCCGTGCGCGGCGATGAGATGCCAGCCATCGACATCAAGGTGGGGAAAAGGCTTACGCTGGTCTCCACGTCCTTGTTGCGATTGGCGTGGAGGGCGGCTGTTATGGCGCTGTAGTCACGACTGTACTGCTCCGATGTCCATACGAGAAGCGGCACGTTGAGGTCGTAAGCTGAGGGCACCGGCGAGGCATGGAGGAAGCGTAGGCGCTGGTCGTCGAAGATGTTCTCGCCGTGGTCGGACGTGTAAATCATAGCTGCTGCGCAACCACGATTGCGCAACATACCGATGATGGAAGCCAGAAGGCGGTCGGTCTGCAGTATGGTGTTGTCATAAGCGTTTATAAGAGAGCGACGGTTCTTCGCCTTTGCCTCCGTCGGAGCGTCGGGAAGGAAGCGGGCTTCGCTCTGCGGATAGCGGTCGCGATAGTTGAAGTGCGAACCGTATGTATGAAGCACTATGAGTTCCTTGGTGCGCTTCTTATCCAGTATACGCTTCACGTAAGGGAGGAGTTGTTCGTCGCTCGTGGCCGCAACCACATCCTCAGAGCCTTCCTTTGCCTCCGTCTCGTCCTCACGAATGAACACGCAGTCGTCCGCTTCGCTGCCGAAGAAGTCGATGTAAGAATGGTTGGGCAACTGATTAGAGACGAACGTGGTGTGGAATCCAGCCTCACGGAACGCCGTAATGATGCTCTTCTCGTCGTACAATCTATCATGGTCGGCAGCGGAAGCGGCAGAGAGAAGCATCGGAACACTCTTGTGAGTGGTGTTCGACTGTGACATGGTATGCGAGAAAACCGTCAGTCCTTCCGTGCGTGAGAGAAGCGGATTGGTGGGTCTGTGATAGCCATAGAGCTGGAAGTTGGCGGCACGTGCGGTCTCGCCGATGACGAGGACGTACACTTCGGCTGAGTCGGCGGGATGGTCTGACTTGGCATCAAAGCGGAAATCCGCCACACGTTCCTTATAGTTGGCAGACAGACTGCTCTGCTCCACGGCAAGTCCAAGATTATAAAACACGTTGACGGGGAACATGTGGTCCTCTGCACGATATGTGAAAGGACGGTCCTCGCCCTTCGGATACATCACGTAAGAGAGTCCTGCCACCACGGCTCCAGCCGCCATACACCACAGCGCAGCACGGCGCATGGCACGGCAGAACGCCGCCTCTGCCTTGAGATGACGTGCCCATGAGAAGGAGGCAAGCACGAGGAGAGGCACGTAAAGCACCACAACACCAGCCACGGCAGGCACCAGATTGTCAAGCAGTTCGAGCATTTCGCCGGGATTGGACGTCACAAGATTAAGGAACATATCCACGGCTATCACTCCTCGTCCGTAAAGATAAATAAGCACCAGCTGGAAAGCGGCGAAGAAGATAAGCAGGAAGACGCGCCACACCTGGCAGCCCGTCTTGTGCGACAACGCCATCAGCCCGCCGTAAACACCCAACGGCAACAACACGTTGGCAAGGCAAGCCATGAACGGCATGCGCTCCGTGAAGCACAGCGCCACGTTGGGCACGGCAAGAGAGAGCACCGCATAGAAATAAAGAAAGCGGGGCGAAAGCAGACGACGGAGAAAGGTCGTGAGCCTGTTATTGTGAGAGTTGGTCATACTATGTGAAAGTTGAGAGTTGAGAATTTATTTAGTTGAGAGTTGATAATTGAGAGTTGAGAGTTATGATTTGTCTTTTTTAGATAATATATTGCTTGTGATATAGTTAAAAAAGGTAATCATAACTCTCAACTTTCAACTTCTAACTAAACAAGCCCTAAAAAGCCTCGTTGATATTGAATATGAATCCTTTCTGTCCGTGCTTTCCGAATCCGTAGTCGAGTCGGACATTCACGTTCTTCTTGAATTCCCAACGATAGCCCACACCGAAGTTGGGCAGGACATGCTTCATTCTGAGGTCTGCAAACTTTGGGAACACCGTACCTGCTCCAGCCCACGCCACGACACCGTTGCGTCGCCATACGAGCTGACGGAGTTCGATGGTGGCCTCTATCTTGTTCTTGTCGCGATAACGTCCCTCGTAATAGCCTCGCATTGAATAGCTGTTGCCGAGGAGTGCCATCATGCCCCATGAAGGATTGCCGATGTTGATGGTGGCGCGGCAGTCGGCAGCGAGAGTCGCTCCCTTCCACACGGGTATGTATCCGCTTGCACGGAGGTCGGTGGTGGAGAAGGCATAATGATTGCCGAGGAAATGCGGACGAGCCAACTCCATAAGCGAGAGATAAACGCCCGAATGGGGAGCCGTGAGATTGTCACGCGTATCGTAGAGGAGCGTCACGCCCACGCCGAGATTGAACGTCTTCGTGCGCTGGCCTTCTAACAGCTCGGGGCGCTCTATGTTTCTGCCTTCGATGTAGTCGATGGAGAGCGTCGGACCTATGAACAGCCGGTCGGCGGTCTGGAACAGCCAACTCGCCTTCATCTGCGCCTGCCATCGTTTCATGTCGCTGCAGTTGTCATCGTTGTCGCCGTTGGCATATCCCATTCCCCAGAAGTCGGTCGGGAAGGAATAGAAGTAAGTGGTGTAGTCGATACGCTGCTTGTCGCCGGGGAAGATATGCGTGCCACGGATGCCGAGCATATAGAATCCGACGGTAGACACGTCGCCGAAGAGCGACACGTTGCTTGGCGGCTGGAGCGTGTCCTGCGGGTTGGAACGATAGAGTCCGGCAGCCACCAGACCTATGCCAAGCTTGGTGTCCGTGCTGTAATGCGGTCCGCCGATAATGCTGAAGTCGAACCGACGGTTCTTCTTCTCCTTGTTGGCGTCGTTGAAATAGTCGAGAAATCGAGTCATCAGACTGCGCTTCTTCTGCGGCAGCTGGTCAGCAGCTGGCTGTGCATGCACGACTGTATCGGCTGCGGCAAGCGTCATGGACGTTGCCGTAGCCATAGTGTCGACGTGTGTGTCTTTCTGCTGCGCCGACATTCCCGTTGGGAAAAGCAGGGAGAGAAGCAGGGGTATGATTGGCTTCATTGTCTTAAGAATAGTTTAGTTAATACACCAGTCCTACGTTGTCCACCCAGAAGGTGTTGCCCACGGTGCCGACATAGGCTCCGCCGTGGCTGGAAGAGAACTGCAATACGAGGTGTGAGGGCGTTTCGCCAGCGTCAGCCCAGCCCGTTTCTCTCACAAGAACGCTCTTGCCCTTGGAGTTTCGGGCGTAGTCTACGGAACGCAGTCCCATGGTGGAAGCGTCATAGAAAGGCTTGTGCGTGATGTTGCCGTAATGTATTTCGTACGTGGCACCGTCTATCCACTTGCCCGTGGTCTTGCTATACTTCACGACAAGCGTTCCGACACGCTTGGCTGTGATGTTGCCATGGGCGTCCTCGTGGCGCTTCTGGAGGAAGAGCACGGTTATGCAGCAGTCCTTTCCTGCCACCGTGGTGGGCTTGGAGAAGCCAGTCTGCTTTATGCGGTTGGCGTTTCCGGGCACCTGCACACGATAGTCATAGCGCAGCGCCTTGGGACGATGCGTGAAGGGAATGCCGAAGTTGAGCGCCTTGGGACCGTCCTTCGTTCCTGTGATAGGCTCCTTCATGTCGCCGAGGAATATGCTTCCAGCCGCCAACACCTTGATGTTCATCATGCCAAGGACGCGGCAAGTCTCGATGTGCGTCATCATCTTGGCGCAATGTCCCGAGCCGTGATGGTCGCGATAAACGGAGTTGTTGGTCTTGACAACGCCCATCACCTTAGCCATGACGTTGCTGGTTCCCCACGGCGAACCGCCGAGATTGGTGTACGGATTGTTGCCGGTAAGGGCGCGTGAGGGGCCTATCTCGTAAAGCGTCTTCTTGTTTCCGCCTATCACAGCCGACTCATGTATCTGACGTGTTACCCATGTGTCGAAGTTGCCGTACTTGAAAAGCACGAAGTTGCCGTCTGCACTTGCCGTCAACGGCATGAGCAATAGGGCGATGGCTGCAATGGCAGCCTTTCTTATTAGTGTCATCATCTTAATACTATTTTTTAATAATAATTACATGTTGTCGATGGCGCAAAGTTATATAAAAAATGCGGTTGCGAAACTTTTTGGAACACTAAAGTTTCCTGTTTTTAGACATTAATAAGACAATATATCTTAAATATGACTTATTGACCAAAAATGGGTAAATACGTAACAGCAAGCAACAATCAAGTTGAGAATTGAGAGTTGAAAGTTGATAAAACTGCATAACCCTTGCTCGGGTGTCTACCGAAAAGTGTAACTTTGCAGTATGACGAAATACAATACACACACGCTGCCGTGTGGTCTGCGTGTAATACATCTTCCAAGCAGCTCACCCGTGGTCTACTGCGGGTATGCCGTGGCAGCCGGAACGCGAGACGAAATGGCGGGACGGGAGGAGGGAATGGCGCACTTCTGCGAACACATGACCTTCAAAGGCACCGAGCGACGTGGCTCAATGAAGATTCTCGGCTATCTGGAGAGTGTGGGCGGCGACCTCAACGCCTTCACCAACAAGGAGGAGACGGTCTATCATGCCGCCGTGCTTAAGGACGACATCGACCGTGCCGTGGACCTGCTTACCGACATCGTCTTTAACAGTACGTATCCTCAAGCGGAGATTGACAAGGAGGTGGAGGTGATAATCGACGAGATTGAGAGTTATAACGACTCACCTTCCGAACTCGTCTACGACCTCTTCGAGAACGCCATATACAAAGGACATCCCCTCGGACACAACATCCTGGGGTCGGCTGACCAGCTGCGAACTTACACTACGGCGGACGCAAAGCGCTTCACCGCACGTTATTACCGCCCGGAGAACTGCGTGTTCTTCGCGTATGGCGACGTAGACTTCGGTCGGCTGGTGAAGCTGTTGGAGCGTGCCTGCCCATTGCCGGCGGGCACTGATCCGGTGTTGCCCATCGTGGAACGCCGCATAAAGGAGGCTGCCGAGGGCGCCACTCTCCCACCCTACGTGGCGCAAACCTTGGAGAAACACATGGACACGCACCTCGCTCACGTGATGCTCGGCACCCGTTCGTACGGCATCAGGGACAAGCGCCGCATAGCTCTCTACTTCCTTAACAACATCCTCGGTGGACCGGGCATGACGGCAAGGCTGAACGTATCGCTGCGAGAGAGGAACGCCTTAGTCTATACGGTGGAGAGCATGACGCAGAGCTATTCTGACACCGGACTGTGGGCGGTCTACTTCGGTTGCGATCCGAAGAACGTCAACCGCTGTCTGCGCCTTGTCCGCCGCGAGCTTGACAAGGTGATGGAGAAGCCGCTGAGCAACGCTGTGCTGAAAGCTGCGAAGAAGCAGATACGCGGACAGATTGGGATTGCGTGTGATTCGAGGGAGGCTTTCGCGCTCGACTTTGCCAAGACCTTCCTACATTACGGCTGGCTGAAGGACGTGACGGCACTCTGCGAACGCATTGACACGCTCACGGCAGAGGAGATTCAGGCTGTGGCAAGGGAGACTTTCAACGAGGAAAACCTGACAAGAATGATGATCAGATAGAATATATTTGCATTTCTAACGCTCAATACTCCTCGTTCAGCGCACTAAGAAATCTCTTGTGCGAAATTCTCGAGTTTTGAGCGTGCAGCTATAGCACACTGACGCACAGTATGTTATGCAGCAAAGAAAAGAAATGTGCAATGAATGACGGAGCTAAACAAGCATTATAGGGGCACGATAGAGCCACTTTGGCACTACAATACAGCCTCTGTTGTCATACAAAAAAGCCTCTTTTCCATTCCAATAGTGGCTGTATTGGAGCGGAAAAGAGGCTTTTCTTATAAATTATAGGGTCAATAGCGAAGCAAAACCGTACAGAAATGGCAAAACAATTCTCTAAAACCGTTTTTTATTTTGTAACATGTTTTTACCGCCTGTACGATATTTGCATTTGCTTTTTTTTACTTCTTTACAATCTTCTTGCCGTTCACTACGTAGATGCCCTTCGGGAGCTGTGCGAGTGATGTGGCGTTCTTGCGTACGATACGTCCGTCCACTGTGTAGACATCGGCGGGATGCTGGGCATCGATGGTGACGTTATGGATGTCGGTCTGGCAAGCATCGTCGTATGCTGCAGTAGACTCACCACCTGCGTATACGGCAGAAACACTGTAGCGTGTAGCCTCAGCATTGGGGTCGAAGGTCACGGTTGTGGATGTGGCATCGGCAGGAAGCGTAGCCACCAACTCGTCGTTGCGATATACGTTATATCCCTTCAGCTTGCCGTATCCGGCATAATAATAGACGTCGTCAAGGAGCATACAGAATGCTTCTTTCTCCTTTGTGGTGCAGCGGATGGCGAAGTAGTTGGCTCCGTCGGGAAGTTCGGCTGTGTACGAGTTCCACTTGCCGCCTGACTGCGTGAACGTAGACACCTTCTTGAAGTCGGCATGGTCAGCTGTCTTGTCCGAATAGAGCACCTCTATGGTCTGCGGATAGCGGATGTTCATCATGTCAGGCTGTCCGTTGTTGGCCCAGAAGAGAATGGTCTGTGCCTCACCTGAAAGCATCGGAGAAATCAGCCAGTCGTCTGTATCGTAGTATGTTCTGCCATCACAGCTATACATAGACATCAGGCACTTCTCGCCACTGCGGGGAGCGATGGACGAGTTCTGCGAAGTGATGCCGGGCTGGATGGCCTCGGGATTGAATACGATGTACGTATAGTTCTCGCCCTCATGCGGGAAAGGCATACCGTATGTTGCCCACCAACCGCCCGTGGTGTTGCCCTTCTTGCCGGTGTATGTGGTCCAATCGCCGAACTGATTGATGGCCCAGCTGTCGTACTGCTCGAAGTCTTCTGTCACGCGCTTGTTGACAGCCTTCGGAGTGCTCCATGTCATAGTGAGCTTGTTGGCAGCCTCATCCTTTGACGAGCTGAACGATGCAGGCATAGGCACGTCGGAATCAACTACCTTTGTATCGGCGTATGCCGTGTTGTCAGCCTTATACTCGTCAGCATCGTAGGTAACAGTGGCCTTGAGAGTCATCTTCTCCAAGCTGCTTGTCACCGGACTGACGATGTCTGCCTTGAACGTCTTCTCAGCAAGAGGCTGCAATGCCTCGCTTACCTTCTGCGAGAACAGCTCCTTGTTGCCGGAAGTCAGGGTGACGGTGTAACCTGAAGCTGCCTTTTCGCCGCTGTTGGTGACGATTACGCTTACCGGAGTCTTTACGCCACGATGGATTTCTGAAGGTGCAGAAAGAGCCACGGAGAGGTCGTTGGTGTAAGTATTGCGCACGCAAACGTCGTCCAGCTTGAGGATGCCGTAGAGGGAAGCGGTGGCCTTGAAGGTGATGATGACGTAAGGCTCTGACGCCATTGCAGCAGGAATGCCGAATGATGTGCGGTGCCAATCGTCTGCCTTACCGGATACATTGTTATAGTCAACGGTACCGAGGAGCGTCTGTGTGCCGTCGGGTGTGGAAGCATAAACGTCGAGAACGATGTCCTTGTCGGCTGTTCCACTGTGATTGAACGTCACGATGGGCTTTGCAACGCCACCGAGAGCAATCTTGCCTGAGCTGATATCGGCTGTGCCTCCGTTCTTGTATGACGTGAAGGTGAGGCAGTTGTTGTCGCCGTCAGAAGATGTCTGCGTGTTCTGAAGGAATCCGATGCCGTTCTCTTCGTCAGCGGTAAGCGACCACCAGAGCGGTGCGCCAGCCTCTGTGGTGAAGCCTGAACGGAACGGGAGCTGGTAAGCAGCGCCGGTGATGACAGCCGGTGAGAGAAGCGGTGTGCTCTCTCCCTTGTCGTTCTTTGCAGAGACAGCATAGAGACGGAGCTGCTGAGCGCCCTCCGTTGTGGAGATGTTGTCGCTGTAGGTGTTTTCCTTAGGCGAATGGAGGAGCTGCAGGTTGGTCACGCCACCGTTGGAGCGGGCACGATAAACATTGAACGTTACGTCGTCCGTGATGACTGCGCCGCCGTTAGTGCCGCGTGACGAAGCCTTGTCCCATGTGAGGTTTACGGAGCTTTGCTTGTCATTAACCTTCAGTCCGGTGGGCACAGCAGGAACGTCAAGACCGACGTACTGCGAAACAATCTTAGGTGTACCGGCTCCTGCGGATGTGTATGCTGTAACGGTGTAGTTGTTGAATCCGGCTACGGGCGATGCATCCTCGCACGTTAGAGTCTGACCAGCCTTGCCAGCACCGAACTCCTTAACGGTCTGTCCGTCGCGTGTTACGATGGTCTTGGTGATGGCGCCGACGGTGTTGCCAGCCACGTTCTTCTCAGGGAGACGGAACGAAACGGTGGCGCGGAGCGCTGCGTTCGGGTCGGGAGTGACGGTGAAATCCTCCACAGCAGCAGGTCCGTTGAGCACGCCGTTGTCAAGTATCTCTATATCGTCAACGAAGATCTTGCCGGTTCCAGCCTTGCTGATGGCGTGGATGCCGAGATAGAATATCTGGTCCTTTGACACGTTGAACGTTGTCTCCAGCGTCTTTGCGTTGTTGCTGTCTGTGAGCTTTGTCTCAGGAGCCACCACGTTGGTCATTCCTGCCACAGTTGCCGCATTGCCCCACTTGGCCTCAACATACTCTGCATAGAGCGACATTGAGTTGCGTGCCTTGAAGCGAACGGTGTAAGAATGGTTGGCACGTAGCTGTACGGGAGGAGTGAAGAGCCAGTCGTCGGCTGTCTTCTTGGCGTCGGTCGACTCGTACTGTGCACACATATTCTTCTCGTGCCATGACCAAGTGTATTTGTCGCTGTTGGCATCGAGTACGGTATAGAGGCCGAAGTCGTTCTCCGTGTCGAACGATTCGTGGTAAGGAGGCTCGATGTTGTCACCGAAACGCACGGCTGCCGTGCGGCGCTCCTCACCGCGCTTCGTACCGTTGACGGGCGTAATGCCGTAATAGTAATTGCGCAGCTGACGGTCTGTAAAGGTCTCAGAGAATGTCGTGGCGCTTGTTCCGCTTGCTACAGTCGTGCCGTCAGGATAGCGAACGACGTCATACTTGAGTGCTCCGAGATAACCTCCGTTGAGCGTTCCGCTGGGCGCTCCCCATGTAACTGTGGACTTGCCCGTCGATTCGTCAATCTTGAGACGTGCGAACGACACCTGCTTGGGCTGGTCGTAGCCCACGAATACGGACGTGGAAGCCTTCTTGCTCTTGCCGGCGGCATTGGAAAGCGTCACGGTGATGTAGTTCATGCCCTCCGGCACGGTGATGTCATACGAGGATGTCGATCCTGCCTTCATCGTTCCGTTGAGAACCTGCTGTGTACCGGCGTGAACCACGTAGTCCACATTGCCCGTAAGCGCAGATCCGCCGTATGTCTTGGAAGGAGCCACGATGGATATCTGTCCGGTCGTGGAAGCGCCGTTAAAGCTGACTGAGATAGTCGGTGTGGCAGGAGCGGCAGCGTCCGGTGTGGCTTCAGGAACAGCCAGACCGTAGAATAGCTCGTTGTGGGGGAAGTCTGCCACGAGTGTGGCAAGTCCGGTCTTGAGGTCGACGGTGTAGAGAGCGCCGTGCTTATTGGCGTCGAACGAAGCCCAATAGAAGGTGTCGTCGTCCTGATCAATCTCGCCACTCTGTCCGAAATTCTTCTCTGACGAAGGCGCTACGTAGACTCCTGTAGGACCTATCTTGGTCTCTTCGCCCGTCTTGGTGTCTATCTCGTAAAGAAATCCGTCTGTGGCAACGGCATAAACGCGCTCTTCTGAACTGACACCCATAGCCACATACTTGTGTGTGGACGGCGCAATGGCTGTGCGCTCCATCTTGTCATAGTCGATAACACCAAACTCAAAGCTGCTCATGTCGCTGGTGTAGAACTGTCCGTACACCTTTCCCGTCAGCTGGCTTGTGGCTGTCTCCGTGGCAAGAAGCGACATTGACGTCACCTGCTCGGGGGCGAACTCGGAGTGCCAATTGCTCTCGGTGTCGAGGCAATAGTGAGTGATTGCGAGCGAATTGCCGTTCTTCTTATAGTTGATAAGATTATACTTACCGTTATAGAGAGAAGAACCTCCGTTAGGAAGCATGTTGCGTTCCTCTTCTGTACGCAAGTCGCGGAAGTTGGAAGCGGTGGCAGCATCGAAAGCCATGAATCCGTACTCCTGACTTGCCGTAGGCCAAGCATTGGCATAATACATATAGCCCCATAGGTCGCGCGATGCGGCGCGTGCCGCTGCCTTCAACGGACTGAGGAAGTTGGCTGTGGCAGTCCGTGCGGCGTTAGCGCCCGGCTGTGCCATTCCCGGCTTGCTTACGGACGTCGCTGCCTGCGCATTTCCTGCTGTCATCGCAACGGCGAGGGCAACAACGGAAGAGTGCAGCATGTGTAGATGTTTTTTTGTCATAAACGAAAATGATAAGAATAATTATTCAATGATTTGTAATAGTGTTAGCTAAACAATTAGGCTTTAACGGCTTATGTTGTATTTCTGAATGCAAACTTACACAAAAAAGACGAATTATATGGATGTTTTCTAAACTATTTTATGTAAGTTTGCAGAAGAAACTCTGAACATAACATATATATGAGATATGGGTACACTGAATGATAAATACATACGCTTTGACTGGGCTATCAAACGTCTGCTACGACAAAAGGCCAACTTCGACGTACTCGAAGGATTTCTTACCGTGTTTCTGAACGAAAAGGTGGAGATACTGGAGATTCTCGAAAGCGAAGGCAACCAAAAGGCTGAGGACGACAAGTTCAACCGCGTGGATATCAAAGCGAAGAACTCGAAGGGCGAGATTATAATCGTGGAGGTACAGAACACGAGCGAGCTTTATTATTTAGAGCGAATACTCTACGGGGTGGCAAAGGCCATCACGGAGCATATAAATCTCGGAGATACATACAAGGAGGTGAAGAAGGTCTACTCCATCAGCATTCTATATTTCGACCTCGGAAAGGGTGCTGACTATCTGTACGTCGGACAAAACAAGTTTATCGGCGTACATACACACGACCAGCTGATGGTGAGCAGCAAGGAGAAAGGAACCATCGTGAAGAAAAGTCCTTCGGAAATCTTCCCGGAGTATATCCTCGTGCGTGTAAATGAATTTAACAAGGTGGCTGTTACACCACTCGAGGAATGGGTGGCGTATCTGAAGAATGGCATCATAAAAGACGACACCACCGCACCCGGACTGCAGGAAGCAAGAAAGAAACTACTATACTACTCGATGACGGACGCAGAACGCTATGCCTATGACGAGCATATCAACGCCGTGATGATACAAAACGACGTGCTCGGTAATGCACGCGATGAAGGAATGAGACTTGGACTGGAACAAGGAATAGAACAAGGAATAAAACAAGGAATAGAACAGGGAATAGAACAAGGAAAAGCGCAAGGTGTTAACGAAGAAAGACAACGCCTCGCTAAAACGATGCTCGGAATGGGAGAGTCTGTTGACAAGATGGCCACTTACACCGGACTTTCTAAAGAAGAAATAGAGAAGCTGGGCTGATAAAAGATTGGACTAATAAGAAAAAATTAGGGTGTATCAAGACTGAAGCTACTTCAATCATGATACACCCTAATTATATATTAACGAATATAGTTGGCAAACTAAGAAATTATCTCATTGCGTAGAACGAGGCACCGTACTGTGCCATGTTCACCTCGAAGAGACCAGCCTCATCGGGTGTTACCGTGATGTGGCGTCCGTCCTGGAGGTTGGCTTGGATGGTGCCGTCGTCGTTGAAGCGGAATATCTCCGTCTTCTTGCCGTTCTGCACCTGCGACCACGAATCGGTCTCCTGGTCATAGAGGAACTTCACCACTTCTCCCTTCGGGCTCTTCACCTCATAACCGTCCTTCAATGTTGTGACAGCATAGATGAGTCCGTCCTTACCGGTGACGTTCTGAGTCTTGCCGATGTTCTGTGCCATCGGATTGCTACCCGACCAGAACTCTATGGTATTGAGCACAAGTGCGTCTGCCACGCAGCATACTGCATAAGCGGGCGAGATAATGATAAAGATGATTTCGTTGAGGAACTTCGAACCAGTGGCACGGGTATTCCATTTCGCAAGTCTATTGAAAAGCGAGAACGAACCTACACACGAGCTGGTGAGTAACGTAGCGGCGAGTAACATCACCGACACTTTGAGATACTTGATTTTCATAATAGTCGTGGTTTAGATTGTTAGTAATAATGCAAAAGTAGCTTTTTTATTTTATTTATGCCTATATCTATCCACTTTTTTCTACTATTTCGTTACTTTATTGTCAAAATGACCACAACTCCTAATTCCTAACTCCTAATTCCTAACTCTCATATCCTCTTCATGCTGTAATATCCGAACCTGCATCTGAGGCAGTCCTTGCGCTCGCAATAGCGATTGTGCAGCTGTATGAGCGACTGCGTGTCGGCTGCGTTATCGGCAGAAATGCCGCACTCGCGCCATAGGCGGATGTGAGTGTTGTCCTCTGGGGGCAGCGCCTCGAGAAACTCTGCGGCACGCGCTATGAGCCGTTCGTCCTGACGATGGCGTCCGTAGGCATGGAGCATTGACACCACGGCATTGGTGATTATGACGTCTATGGAGGATGACGAGAGACGCTTGGCTGACTCGGCGCTCTCCTTTCCGAAGGTGTAATGCGTGCGCCAGTAGTCGCCGGCTTCGGTCTGCAGCGCCTTGCGAACGTCGTCAAGCGTGGTACAGGCCACGATGTTGCTCAGGTCGGCACGCCTCGAACAATAGAGCGTGGCGAGCTGTGATAGGCGGATGTAAGGGAAGTTCTGCGGACGCAGACGCATGAAGCGCCACGTATGGCGTGTCATGGAGACAAGATGAAACTTATGTGCAAGGTATTTCCATTCGCGTTGCAGACGGACGAAGTAAGAGTCGGCAAGCGCCAAAGCACGCTGCTTGTCGTTCATGGCGTCATCATCAAGCAGTCCTGCATAGCCAAGGAAGAGGGCTTCCACCTGAAACGGATCGTCTCGATGATGAGCCACCTGCATGAACGGCAAGCCGGAAGCCCACAGCTCGAAAGCTTCGCTGTTGACTCCGAAACCGAATCCGCGGGCTATAGTGGCGAAGAACGCCTGCTCCCACGACCCGCCCGCAGCCTTTACGCGCTGATCAATGGCATCGCACTTGCTGCTGAGACGTTCGGCTCCGAGCGCACTCATCCATGAATGGACGGCAAGCGAAGGCAGCTGCATGACGGTGTCGCGGCACGGCGGATAGCGGTCGTCAGCCAGAAGGCGCTGATAATTCTGCATCACATGCGGCGGAACCTGCAGCTCCATCTGGGGCGGACGGCTGCCGTCGGCGGTCGTCACGTCCATGTCTATAGTAGAAGCAATATGCAGCACCACATTGTTGTAAGCCGGATCCTGGTCGTGTCCGTGCAGAAACCAGTCGGCAGACCGCTCGTGTATCTCCACGTTGCCCACCCACAACGTGCCGTCAAGCCGAATCTTGGCATTGAAGAAGTCGGGACCAGAGTGATGGTTATGCAGACCGGGATCGATTATCTCCACGAGTCGTCCGTCCGTAGTGCGGAGCTCGTGGAGAGGCAGTATGCGATGTTTCCAAATATAATGCAGGAGTTGTTCCATAAGGGTGTAGTGATAATGAGGTGTAAGATTTAGTCGAACAGCGTCGGTTCGGCGGCGTTGCAGCCCGTCATCGGTCGTCCGAGATGCTGATAGGCAAGCGGCGTGACCATACGTCCACGCTGCGTGCGCTTGATGAATCCCTCCATGATAAGGTACGGCTCGTAGACTTCCTCCACGGTGCCGGTGTCCTCGCCGATGGCTGTAGCGATGGTTGAGATGCCCACGGGACCGCCACGAAACTTGTCGATGATGGTGAGCAGGATCTTGTTGTCAATCTCGTCCAGTCCGTACTGGTCGATGTTGAGCGCCGAAAGCGAAAGCCTTGCGATGTCGCGGTCGATGCGTCCGTTGCCCTTCACCTGGGCAAAGTCGCGCACTCGGCGCAACAATGCGTTGGCAATACGGGGCGTTCCGCGCGAGCGACGGGCTATCTCAATGGCTGCATCGTCGTCGATGGGCACCTTCATGATGGCGGAAGAGCGCTTGATGATGCGCTGCAAGGTCTCCGGTCCGTAATACTCAAGGTGCAGATTGATGCCGAAACGGGCACGCAAAGGTGCCGTAAGCAGTCCGCTTCGCGTGGTTGCACCGACGAGCGTGAAGGGATTGAGGTCAATCTGAATGGAACGTGCAGACGGTCCTTTGTCAATCATGATGTCAATGCGATAGTCCTCCATCGCCGAATAGAGGTATTCCTCCACCACGGGCGAAAGGCGGTGAATCTCGTCAATGAAGAGCACGTCACGCGGCTCGAGCGACGTAAGGATGCCGGCAAGGTCGCCAGGCTTGTCAAGCACGGGTCCGCTCGTAATCTTAAATCCCACGCCAAGCTCGTTGGCAATGATGTTGCTGAGAGTGGTCTTGCCCAGTCCTGGAGGGCCGTGCAGGAGCGTGTGGTCAAGCGGTTCGCCGCGATACTTGGCAGCTTCCACGAACACCTCAAGATTCTCCACCACCTTCTGCTGTCCGCTGAAGTCGCCGAAGCGCAGCGGACGCAGGGCGTTCTCGAAGTCTTTCTCTCCTTTCGCAGCCTGCTCCTGTCGTATATCGAAATCTTCTTCCATTGCTATATTATATTCTGTCCAATTCGTTACGTTTGATTAAAAGAGGATAACGTTCGGGATGTTTGTCTTGTGAACTTGACCTTAAAGTCATCTCCATAAACTGTATTTATCTTTGTATCTTGCAAAGATAGCGATTTTTATTCAGCTATTCATTTATTATGGTTATATATTCTGTCATTTTATTTGTTCAATCCATCCAAAACCGCTACTTTTGTCTTTATATACTAACCCTCTAAACCTTCCAATCATTATGCTCGTAAAGACTTATTCTGCTGCTGTAAACGGCCTTGACGTCACCACTGTAAGAGTGGAGGTCAACATCGTGCCGGGCGTCATGTATCACCTTACCGGACTGGGCGACACCGCTGTACGCGAGAGCCGCGACCGCATTGCATCCGCTCTACAGTTCAACGGATATAAGTTTCCGCACGGCGACATCACCATAAACCTTGCTCCAGCTGACCTTCGGAAGGAGGGAAGCTCCTTCGACCTGCCGCTTGCCATTGCCATACTGGCGGCAAGCGGAGCCATTGTCAGCAACTCGCTCGACCAATATATGATGGTGGGCGAGCTGGGACTGGACGGTACGCTGCAACCTATAAAGGGTGCGCTCCCGATAGCCATAAAGGCGAGAGCGGAGAAACTGAAGGGACTGATTGTGCCGAAGCAGAACGAGCGCGAGGCGGCTGTGGTAAACAACCTGGAGGTGTATGGCATGAACAACATCATGGACGTCATCAAGCTTATAACGGGTGCTGCTGAATACGAGCCGACATTCGTCGACACACGGCGCGAATTCTACGAGCAGCAGTACAGCTTCGACCTCGATTTTGCCGACGTGCGTGGTCAGGAGAGTGTCAGACGCGCTCTGGAAGTGGCAGCAGCGGGCGGACACAACCTCATCATGGTGGGCCCTCCGGGTTCAGGCAAGTCGATGATGGCGAAGCGTCTGCCTTCCATCCTTCCCCCGTTGTCGCTCGCCGAAAGCCTCGAGACCACACAGATACACAGCGTGGCGGGCAAGCTACAGCGCGGCACATCGCTCATATCGCAGCGCCCGTTCCGAGCTCCGCACCACACCATCAGCGAAGTGGCGTTGGTCGGCGGCGGCATCAATCCGCAACCCGGCGAAATATCGCTGGCTCACAACGGCGTGCTCTTCGCAGACGAACTGCCAGAGTTCAACAAGAAGACGCTCGAAGTGTTGCGCCAGCCGCTCGAAGACCACAAGATAACCATCTCACGCTCCAAGTACACCGTTGAGTTTCCCTGCTCCTTCATGTTCATCGCCTCCATGAATCCATGCCCGTGCGGCTACTTCAACGACCCGACGCACAACTGCTGCTGTTCCACGGGGCAGATTCAGCGCTACATGAACAAGATATCAGGACCGCTGCTCGACCGCATTGACATCCAGTGCGAGATAACGCCCGTACCGTTCAAGGACATCTCGAAGTCAGAGCCGGGCGAACCGAGCGCAGCCATCCGTGAGCGCGTCATCAAGGCACGCGACATCCAGACGGCACGCTTCAAGGAATATCGCGGCATCCACTGCAACGCGCAGATGACCGAGCGCATGATTCATCAGTTTGCCGAACCAGACGAACAGTCCATCGCTCTCCTGCGCACCGCCATGGAGAAGTTCTCGCTCTCCGCCCGCGCCTATAACCGCATCCTGAAAGTGGCACGCACCATCGCCGACCTCGCCGGAGCTGAAAACGTACAGTCGCAACACATAGCCGAAGCCATAGGTTACCGCAATCTGGACCGCGGCGACTGGGCAGAACGCAGAATATACTAACATAAAGCAATAAAGACAATTAACCATATCGACAATATGAACAATTCAATAGAAATATACCGTTCGCAAGACGGAAGCGTCCAGCTGAATGTGAAGCTGGAGAATGAGACAGTGTGGCTTAACAGACAACAAATGGCAGAGTTGTTTGGACGAGATTACAAAACAATTTCTAAGCATATAAACAATGCTCTTCATGAAGAATTGGAGGGCGAACCGGTTGTCGCAAAATTTGCGACACCCAAGAATTATGGTAGAGTAGAAGGATTGACTCAAGATCAAATGATAGAGTATTTCAGTCTTGAAATGATCACTTCTGTTGGCTATCGTGTGAAAAGCAAGCAAGGTGTTGCTTTCCGAAAATGGGCAAACTCTGTCCTCAAGCAATACCTCATCAATGGATACGTCATCAATCAGCAGATAAAGCTCGACCGATATAACGAGCTTAAGGACGTGGTGCGACTCATGGCACGTGCCATCGGCATGCAAGAGAAAGTAACTTCGGCGGTTCCGCCGAATACAATATTTGCATTTCTAACGCTCAATACTATGAGTTGAACGCACAACAAAATCTTTGGTGCGAAATTCTTGAGTTTTGAGCGTGCAGCGATAGTATATTGACACACAGCCGATTATGTATATAAAGAAAGAAGTGTGCAATGAATACACGCATCATAGAGTTGTCATAGAGCCACTTTTACCCTCCAATACCGCCACTGTAATCATGCAATAAAGCCTCTTTTACACTCTGATAGTAGCACTATTGGACTGTAAAAGAGGCTTTATCGTTAAGCATGGGTGCCGTTTGCACAGCAGAACACCGTAAAAACAGCCATCTAAATCTCTAGAATCAATTTTTATTTTGTAATATATTTTTACTCTTTTGTACGATATTTGCATGGTGGACATGAAGACGTTTTAGGCAAGAAGGAAATGCTTTAATACAATTCTTAACTATGCATCGGACTATCATTCCGACTATTTTGCGTATCTTTGCAGGATATATCGCTAATAAACTTTAAGCCGAATATTCAACTAACAACATATTCTGAAATGAAACAACTGTTACTTACTCTCGCCGTGGCAGGCATGTCACCATGCTTCATCTACGCGGCGCAGACAGCCAAAACAGCCGTGCAACCCACTTTCACAGAGTGGCACGACACGTACGTGAACAACGTAAACCGTTTCCCTATCCGCACTTCATTCTTCGCTTACGAAACTCGCGACGCTGCTCTCAAGGCAGACCGCAAGGCTTCCGCAAACTATCTCTCCATCGAGGGCGACTGGAGATTCAACTGGGTGGCTAATGCCGACCAGCGTTCTACCGACTTCTTCAAGGAAGGATACGACGACTCGAAGTGGAACACCATGAAGGTGCCCGGCATCTGGGAGGTCAACGGATACGGCGACGCGGAATACGTGAACGTAGGATTCGCATGGCGCGGACACTTCAAGGACAATCCGCCTGAAGTGCCCGTGAAGGACAACCACGTGGGATCATACCGCCGCACCATCAACATTCCCGCCTCTTGGGACGGTCGTCAGGTGATTGCACATTTCGGAAGCGTAACATCCAACATCTATCTCTGGGTGAACGGCAAGTTCGTAGGTTATGCAGAGGACTCGAAGTCGGCAGCCGAATTTGACATCACCCCATACCTCAAGAAGGGCGACAACCTCTTCGCTTTCCAGACATTCCGCTGGTGCGACGGATCGTACTCGGAGGACCAGGACTTCTGGCGTCTCTCAGGCGTGGCTCGCGACTGCTTCCTCTACTCACGTTCGCAGAATGCCCACATTGACGACGTACGCGTAACGCCGGACCTCGACGCACAGTATAAGAACGGCACACTTGCCGTAAACGTAAAGGGTAAGGGCAACGCCAAATTCGTCATTGACCTCATCGCTCCCGACGGCGACATCGTAAGCCGCAAGATTCTCAACACCACGAAGGTGAAGAAGAAGGCTGGCAAGAAGGTTGCAGAGATAAATGCCACCGTCAAGTTTGACGTGGAGAACCCGCTGAAGTGGACTGCCGAGACTCCGAACCTCTACAAGGTGGTGGTTACTGTGCAGCAGAACGGCAAGGACGTAGAGTCTGTACCCGTACGCACGGGCTTCCGCAAGGTGGAGATAAAGAATCGTCAGCTTCTCGTCAACGGTCAGCCGGTGCTCATCAAGGGCGCTAACCGTCACGAAATCGATCCCGACGGAGGATACGTAATCTCACGTGAGCGCATGGTGGAGGACGTTAAGCTCATGAAGCAGTTCAACGTCAACGCCGTCCGCACATGTCACTATCCTGACGATCCTTACTTCTATGACCTTTGCGACGAGTACGGTCTGTACGTCTGCGCAGAGGCAAACCAGGAGAGCCACGGCTTCTTCTACGACAAGGACGCCATCACCACCACCCCACTCTTTGCCACACCGATAATGGAACGAAACGTGCACAACGTGCACAACCAGTATAACCATCCGTCAGTAATCTACTGGTCGATGGGTAACGAGACTGCCGACTCGAAGAACTTCTCAGACGTAAAGAAGTGGATTAACGAGTTCGACCCCACCCGTCCCGTACATTGGGAGCGTGCCATCCTCGGCGACAACACCGACATCTACAGCGAGATGTATATTACACCCGAGGCTGCAGAAAAGTATGCCAAAGACCCGAAATACACCAAGCCGATGATTCATTGCGAGTATGCTCACGCTATGGGCAACTCTTGCGGCGTCATGAAGGACTATTGGGACATCATACGCAAGTATCCTACATATCAGGGCGGCTTTATCTGGGACTTCGTCGATCAGGGACTGAGAGGCAAGGACAAGGACGGCAACATGATTTACAACTACGGCGGCGACTTCAACTCATACGACCCGTCGGACAACAACTTCAACTGCAACGGATTTATCTCGCCGGACCGCAAGCCGAATCCCGAGGCTTATGAGGTTGGCTACGTCTATCAGAACATCTGGACTTCTCCGAAGGACCTCACTGGAGAGAAGAAGGTGAGCGTGTATAACGAAAACTTCTTCCGTGCGCTTGACAACGTATCGCTCTCTTGGGCAATCGTAGCCGACGGCGTGGAACGTCAGAACGGCACCATAGCCGACCTCCCGAACATCAAGCCGCAGACCTCAGCAGACGTGGTTCTGCCCTATAACCTCAAGGAATATAGTGACGCCAAGGACATCCAGCTCAACGTGGAGTATCGCCTTAAGAAGGACGAAGGACTGCAGAAGGCTGGCGACATCGTGGCTTATCAGCAGCTGCCCATCCGCGAATTCAAGGGCACTGACCTTGCTGTAACAGCCGCAGAGACCAAGGCTGTGAAGGTGACGGACAAGAAGAAGGAAGCCAATGTGAGGCTCGCTGCCGAGAACTTCACATTAGCGTTCGACCGTGCCACGGGCTTCATCACCAAGTATGAGGTGGGAGGAAAGTCACTGCTCGGCAACGACGGTTCGCTGAAGCCTAACTTCTGGCGTGCCGTGACGGACAACGACATGGGCGCTAACGTCCAGGAGAAGTTCGCTGCATGGCGCGATCCGCAGATGAAGCTCACTTCGCTGCAGGTGGACAAGAAGGCAAAGACCGTTACTGCCACATACAACCTGCCGGAGGTGAAGGCTAATCTGACCATCGCTTACCGCGCTACAGAGAACGGCACGCTCAACGTAACACAGTCGCTGAAGACCACACCGGGAGCTGAAATGCCTGAGATGATGCGCTTCGGTATGGTTATGAACCTGCCTTACGCTATGGACCAGGCAGAATGGTACGGTCGCGGACCGGTGGAGAACTATTCTGACCGCAAGCTCTCGCAGAACGTCGGCATCTATAAAGCCACAGCAGACCAGCTGTTCTATCCGTACGTTCGTCCGCAGGAGACGGGTACGATGAGCGACCTCAGATGGTGGAACATCAAGGACAACAACGGCTTCGGATTACGCATCGAGAGCGACGCGCTCTTTTCTGCTTCTGCCCTCCACTACGACCTCTACACTCTGGACGAGGGTAAGGAGAAGAATCAGCGCCACTCACAGTCGCTGCCCAAGTCGCAGTACACCAACCTCTTCATCGACCTCGTGCAGGCTGGTGTCGGCGGTGTAGACTCATGGAGCGATTGGGGACGCGCCCGCAAGGGTCATCGTGTGGAATATAAGGACTACACCTTCTCATTCCGCATCTCTCCCAAGACTCTATACTAAGAACTACAATATAAGTAGATAAACAGAAAAACGGCAATTACGTGAAGCCTTGACTTCGTGTAATTGCCGTTTTTATTATGTCTTGCTCACGCAAGCAATGTTATTTCTTCTCCGTCTTGTCGTCTTCCTTCGTCTCTGGATGGATGATTTTCTTTACGGTTTCGCCGATAGGAAGCTGGTCGAGAACGCCGAGACTCGGCGCTACGGTCTTCACCAACGAGTTGAGGAAGTTGCTTGTTGCGCCGTCGCCACCGTCGAAAACGGTGACGTTGCCGAGCTGCATCTTCTCGAATGCCTTGACCTGCTCGCCTGCAATCTCCTTCCACTGGTCCACCATCTTGTACTGGATGGCGATGGCAGGATTAGATTCGGCAGCCTTCACCATGGCCTGGAAACCGTCAGCCTCAGCAAGGAGCGACATCTTCTTACCCTCTGCCTCAGCCTCAAGCTTCATGCGGATGGCCTTTGCTTCAGCCTCTGCCTGGGCGAGAGTGGCCTTTGCCTTAGCCTCTGCCTCACGTATAACCTTCTCTGCCACGGCGTCAGCCTGAAGTATGGCCTCCTGCTTTGCCACCTCTGCAGGCACAATCTTCTCCGCCTTAAGAGAAGATTCCACCTTCATTGCCTTGGCTTCCTCCACCTCCTTCTGGGCCTTCTCACGTGCCGTCTGTACGGCTGCCTCTGAGCGAGCCGAAGCCTCACCGGCCTCCTTGTCGGCATTGGCCTGCGTCACCGAAAGCTGAGCGTTGGAGAGAGCTATCTCCTTCTGAGCCTCATTGCGTCCTATGGCAGCCTTCTTCTTAGCCTCAGCCTGCTTTATCTCCATATCGGAATTAAGCTCTGCTATGCGGCTTTCCTTGGCAGTATTGGCTTGCTCCACATTGATGTTCTTCTCCGCCTCGGCACGAGCCACCTGCGATTCCTTCTCGGCATTGGCCTGAGCCACCTGCGAAACGCGCTCCTTATCGGTCTGAGCCACGCTGATTTCCTGCTCCTTACGCGTAGCGGCGATAGCCACTTCCTGGTCCTTGCGGGTTTCAGCCACGCGTGTCTCGCGCTCCTTTATCTGGTTGGCAATCTTAATTGCACCTAACTTCTCCTGCTCCTCAATGTTGGCTTGAGCCTCGTTCTGCGCCTTCGATTCTGCCTCCTTACCAAGGTTTACGATATAGTTGGCGGCGTCGCGGATGTCGCTGATGTTGATGTTCATCAGATACAGACCGAACTTGCGCAGCTCCGTATCAATATTGTCCTTCACCTTTGCAAGGAACTTGTCGCGGTCAGAATTGAGTTCCTCAATGGTCATATCGGCGATTACAAGACGCATCTGACCATATACCACATCGGTAATGAGATTCTGCTTGTCGTCCATTGAGAGTCCGAGCATACGCTCTGCGGCGTTCTGCATCACCTCCGGGTCGGTGCTGATGGCTACGGTGATGGTAGTCGGAACGTCCACACGGATGTTCTGGGCAGAGATGGCACCCGTAAGCTTACAGTCTATCTGCATCGGCTTCATCGAAAGGAAGTCGTAGCCCTGAATGATAGGCCACACGAAAGCAGCGCCACCATGATAGAGTTTGGCGGATTTTGTGCCGCCGGTCTTACCGTAAACGACGAGCACCTCGTCAGATTTACACTTACGATAGCGCGATAACACGCCAATTATGCCAAGCAGTACCACCACTACGAGCACCGCGGCAAGAATAATAACGTTTGTTTCCATGTTATAGAAATAATGTATTTAAGAATTATGTATTATCTTATCGTGTCAACCTATGAAGTACTTGTTGTCCCTGTATTCCTTTACCGTAACCACCTCGTCGGTCTTATAGTCCGTACGTCCCGACTCGGATACCACGTCAAGTTCGCGTTCGGCTCCGTCACGAAGGACGAAGACAGTATAGCGTCCGTCGCCCTGATTGATGTAGATGCGCCCTGCCCTACCCACTATGCTCACGGGCGGTTCGGGCTTGCGCAGGTTCTGAAGACGGAAAGCAAGCATGTATGTATAGAACAGCACCAGCATAAACACCATTCCTACCACCACAGCCAATGCGTACGTATACCATGCGTCGCCGACGAACAGCACCTTAGTCCATCCGAAGCCGATAAGAAAGTGGATTAAACCCTTGAAGGAGAACAGACTGCCAAGGTCGAAGTCGACGTTTGTGTCGCCGTCAACGTCGATGTCAAGCCCTCCGAAGAAGATGGAAATGACAAACTGAAGGAGGAATATTCCCGTAGACACAAGTGCCAAGAGCATGAATATTTCGGATGTTGCCATAAGGTTGTAAGGTTTTAGTTTTATTAATATAGCAAATTTACATAATTAATCCGATATACGTAACAAATAAAAGATAAATTTAAGAAAAACATATCTGACATTCAAGTATTTTGTGTAAGTTTGCAAAGTAAAGTCTTAACTCAACATTTAGCGATATGAATTCATTGAAAGATAGATGCATACGATTTGACTGGGCCATTAAGCGACTGTTGCGTCAGAAGGCCAACTTCGACGTGCTGGAGGGTTTTCTTACCGTCTTCCTCAACGAAAAGGTAAAAATAATGGAGATTCTCGAAAGCGAAGGCAATCAAGTATCTGCCGACGACAAGTTCAACCGCGTGGATATCAAAGCCAAAAACTCGAAGGGAGAGATAATCATTGTTGAGTTACAAAATATAAGAGAAGTCAATTATCATGAACGTATCCTCTACGGCGTGGCTAAAGCAATAACCGAACACATAAAGCTCGGCAATACTTATCAGGAGGTGAAGAAGGTGTATTCCATCAGCATTCTCTACTTCGACCTCGGTCGTGGCTCCGATTATCTGTATATCGGGCAGAACAATTTCGTGGGTGTCCATACCAAGGACCACCTTGTCATCAGCACTAAAGAGGAGGGTGTCATCAAGCCTAAATACCCGGCAGAGATATTCCCCACATACTATCTTGTGCGTGTGAACAACTTCAACGAAGTGGCAAAGTCGCCGCTTGAAGAATGGATGCGTTATCTCAAGGAAGGAGTGATTAACGAAAAGACCACAGCCCCGGGTCTGCGCGAAGCACGCGAGAAGCTCCAATACTACTCTATGAGCGATGCCGAACGCTACGCATACGACGAGCATGTAAACGCCGTAATGATTCAGAACGACGTGCTCGGAAACGCCCGTGCCGAGGGACGAGCGGAAGGACGTGCAGAAGGCGAGCATAACAAGGCTATGGATATAGCCAAAAATCTGAAGAAGATTGGTATACCAGTTGAACAAATTATTAATGCAACGGGATTGACCAAAGACGAAATCGACGCTATAATGTAAGCGTAACAATACAAGAGGGTGTGCATTCCGTGTTACTTTGCTTTTATTTCCTGCAAAGAAAACATGGAATGCACACCCTCTTAAGCTTTTATTATTCTATCTTTTTGCTTTTCTTATTCCACTAAATCCTTCTTGGGCAATACCAGATTGAGTATTACGGCGAGGAGGAACACCACTGCTACGCAGTTTTCGGCGAAGACGGTGCGGATGATCTCAGGGAAGATGGCGAACATGCCGGTGGCTTGTGTGAAGCCAAGACCGATGCTGAGCGACAGACTTACTATAACCATGTTGCGCTGAGAGAAGCCTGCACGAGACATCATGCCGAATCCGGCGAAGAGTATGCTACCGAACATCATGATGGTGCAACCGCCGAGAACGGCCTGCGGAATGGTGGTGAGGGCGTATCCAACTACTGGGAACACACCACCGAGAATCATAACCACGGCTCCAACGGCGATGGTAAAGCGGTTTACGACGCCCGAAATGGCAGCAAGACCGACGTTCTGGCTGAACGATGTGATTGGAGTACAGCCGAAAATGCCCGACACAGAACTTACGAAACCGTCACAGCAGATGGCTGATCCCATCTCTTTTGTCTCAGGATCGCGGTGCAAGGCACTGTTGCAAAGGGCGGAAGTGTCGCCGATGGTCTCAGTTGCAGAGACGAGATAGACAGCCACTACGGAAAGGATGGCACCGATATTAAACTCCGGTGTGAAGGGAAGGAGGCGAGGCAAGGCGATGATTGACTGACCTGCAATGCCACTGAAGTCGACCATTCCCAGGCAGCAAGCCAACACATAGCCCACCAAAAGACCTACGAGAACGGAGAGAGAACGGAGAAATCCCTTTGCGAAAACCTGGCAAAGGAGGCAGGCTAGGAGCGTAACGCTACCCACAATCCAGTTGTTAAGGCTGCCGAAGTCGGCTGCACCCACTCCACCGGCAAACGAATTGGCACCAATGGGAAGCAGCGAGAAGCCGATGGCGGTCACCACAGTGGCTGAAACTACGTGCGGAATAAGCTTTATCCAGTACTTGACGAAGAGTCCGAGGAAGCCTTCCACAAGGCCGCCGATGATGACAGCGCCGATAAGCGTGCCCATACCGTAAGCGCCGGCAAGGCTGATGGCGAGCGAAAGGAACGTGAAGGAGATGCCCATGACGATGGGAAGGCGCGAGCCGATACGCCAGACGGGATAAAGCTGCACAAGCGTACCGATACCGGCTATCACCATACAGTTCTGAATAAGGGCGGCACTGACTGCGCTGTCCAGTCCCACGGCTCCCGCAAGAATCATGATTGGCGTAATGTTGCTGACGAACATCGCCAGCACGTGCTGCAGACCGAACGGGAGAGCTTTCCCGATGGGCACTCTACCGTCAAGCTGATAGAGATTGTCGATTGAATTCTTCATATCGCTAAATGATGTAAAATTTGTGTATGGCTGCAAAATTACAAAAAAAAGACCACAAAAACTGTACGTTCTTGTGGTCTATTGCGTTTGTCGCTGTAAAAACAAACCCTACCTATTATTATTCAACCTTATCTGCTTATTATTCAACCTTATCTGCTTATACAATCCTAACTCATTCACCTATCTATGCCTATACATTCATAACCGACCACGGTTATTTGTGTCTATACATTTCCTGACCGAAGCAGGGTCTGTTTTTGCGTTGCGATTATTTCACCTCAATCTGACGTGAAGCCTTCTCTTCCTTCTTCTCAATCTTCGGAAGGTCGATGGTGAGCACACCGTCGCTGACGTTGGCTGCAATCTTCTCCTTGTCTACATCGTCAGGAAGCAGAAGAGTCTGCTCGAACTTTGAGTATGAGAACTCGCGACGGAGATAATGTTCTTTCTTGTTCTCGTCCTTCTTCTCATCCTTATGCTCCATCTTGATGTGAAGGTTGCCATCGGCGTCGACGTTAATGTTGAAGTCGCCCTTCTTCATTCCTGCGGCTGCAAGCTCCACTGTGTAGTCGTGCTCAGTCTCTTTAACGTTGATGGCTGGTGCGGTGGCATTTGTACGCGGCATGAAGTCGGTATCAAAAAAGTCATTGAAAACTTCAGGCATCCAAGTATTTCTCATTACTGGTAACATATCAAAAACCTCCAATTATATTTTAGTTGTTTTATCTTTTCTTTGCTCCCCTCGGGCTTCCGCCTTCGGTTTGCACTATTCCTAATGCAACTTGCATGCCAACGTCACAACCGTGAGGCTTTGCTGTTAAACAGTAAAGCGAAACATCAAACAAACGGACAAATAGTCAGATTATTCAGACAATCAGTCACAAAACATTGACAAATAGTCATAAACAAAAGATAATCAATAAGCTTGCGTTCGTGGGTGCGTGGCTACGGCGAGACGCCATAGCCTCCTATGTTTGTTTCTGACTTGGTGTAATAAAAAAATCCCGGTTCCTTTTTGTTTCGGAACCGGGATTTCCCTTTATGTTATGTTCTGCGGATGTGCCGTCAAAGGGTCACACCTACCGAACCGTGTCATTTACTTGATGACAACCTTCTTCACCTTGCCGTCAGCAGTGCGAACGATGTTCAGACCCTTCTGCAGCTTGCTGATCTTAACGCCGTCAACAGAGAAGAGCTCTGCGTTAGCAGCCTCAGCGTTGATGCTGTCGATGCCGTCGGTAACGTCCTTAACCACGAGAGTAGCGTCGTAGATACCACCACCGTTGTTGAGGATGTTGTTAGTAGCGATAACGCAACCACCAGCGTCTACGCTGTTCCAGTCTACCTTGAAGCGGATGCGGTATGTACCCTCCTCTGCAGGAGCTGTGAACGAAGGCAGCGGGTTAACGTTGCAGTTGTTGCTTACTGTCTCGCCCTTAGAGTTGAGACCGGTTGAACCATTAGAAGCGCTGTAGAAGCTGTAAGATACAACCTCAGTGCCAGTCTGGTCGTCGCTGTCAGCGTTGAATGAGAACTGCTTGTCGTTGTTGAGGTCTACGTATACGTAACCGTGCATCCACTCGCCAACATAACCGATAGCCGGAGTTACCTCAGCACCCGGAGTTACGGTGAAGGTCTGTGCTGTAAGATCCTCGTAGCCGTTCATTGTCTTGCCGAACTCAATGGTCTGTGCCTGACCGTTAACGGTGAGCGATACAGATGTTGAGTAGCGGCTTGAGTGAGTCTGCTTAGCGTCCTTCTCGAAGTTGATAGCATAATCCTCCTTCGGCTCCTCAGGCTGCTCATAGTTGAACTCACCGTCATACATGAATGTATTGCCAGAGATGTTGAGAGCCATCTTGATTTCGTTCTCAGAAACGTTAACGATCTGGAAGGTAGCCTCGATTTCCTCACCCTCGCCACCGAGGAACTCCTCTGTAGCAGCATCAGGCTGAGCCACAATCATAGTCTCCTCTGTCTCTACAGTGCCGCCTTCGTCGTACGGAGTGGCACGCTGCTCAGTACCGGTGAACACGAGGTCAGCGGTCTGCTCGTTGAGAGTGATCTGCTTGAGAGTGATCTTGTATGACTCGTCGCTGTACTTAACTACGTTTACAACAGCCTCATCAGCCTGGAAGAGGTTCTCCTCGTCCTCTGACTCAGAATCCCAGATGCGGAGGTTGCTTGTGTAGCTGTTATTAGAAACCTCTGTAACTTCTACTGGAGGCTCTACGCCGTAGTAGAGGTTGAATGTGTAAGAAGCATCGTTCTTGAATGCAACGTTGAATGTACCAGTGAGCTGGCCATCAGCGATTGTACCGTTCATAGAAACAACAACCACATCGTTCTTCCAACGTACGTTTGTAAGTGTGAACTCCTGGTTCTCAGCTGTGAGAACTGTGTTGCCTTCTGACTCTGTGCCAGTAGCCTCGAATGTGACAGGACCTACCTGACCAGGAACGCCGTCCATATCAGAGAATGCAGGGATTGTAACCTCGTACTTGCCCTCTTCCTTAGCGAGAACCTTAACCTCAGCCTCTTCGTAAGTCTGAGTCTCGTTATTGCGAACCACCTTGAGAGTGTTCTTGTATACAACTGCCTCCGGAGTTTCCGGAGTTGTTGACTCTGTCCAGTCGAGAGAAACCACCTTAATATAGTTGTAGAATGCCTGGCTGAACTTAGGAGACTCGCCGCTACCGATAAGAACAGTGTTGCTTGCGAAGAGCTCTTCAAGAGCCTCAGGAGTCATCTTAACCACACCGTTAACCTTCAGACCCTCAGCCTTAGAGATTTCGAACTTAGCGAGGCAGTCGGCAACGTCAAAGCGACCAGTGTTGTTGTTACCAGCACCGCTCTTTGCGAAGAAACCAGACATCTGCTTTACAGACTGATTGCAGTACCAGTGCATTGTGCGGTATGTGCTTGTCTGGAATGCAGCGAAGCTCTCGCCAGTAGTCATAGCAAGGATATCCTTGTCGTCACCACCGTTAGAGAAGTCGATAGAAGCAACGATCTTCTGCTTGTCCCAGTCGATAGTAGCTGTCTTAGAGAAGCCATTGCCATCAGCCTGATATTTCTCCCAGAGTGTTACGTCTTCAGGCTCAGCCGGAGCCACATAGTCAGGATCAGAACCTACAGTGAAGGTAGCGCCAGTGGTGGTGGCAGTAAGATAAATCTTCTCCTCGTTGTTGTCGTTGGTATAGACAACAGCGTTTACCTGATATTCCTGCTCGCCCATGTTGAAAGTGCAAGTGTAAGTGGTGCGGCCCTTTGCGTCAGTGCCCTTCACTACGTTCTCAGCTTCAACAGTGTTTTCTCCGATAACGAGAGACATGTTGTATGTGCCATCAGACATCTCCTTTACGGTAACAGTGCTGGTGCCAAGCTCTGAAGGCTGGCCACCTGCCATAGTCATGAAGAGCTTGTCTGTGTATTCCTTAGAAGCCACAACAGTAGCAGGCTCTGTCCAGTCAAGACCTACCACCTCTACATACTTATATGTAGCGTAGCTGCGGTTAACGCGTGTAGAACCGAATACAAGGTTGTTGTAAGCAAGCAGTTCCTCATAGTTGCTTGCAGCGAATGCCAAATTGCCGTCAATGTAAACGCCGTCCTTGCGAATCTCAACGCGAACATTAGAAGGATCGGCTACAGTAACATACTCAGTAGGTCTAGCGCTGAGATCAGTGCTCTTGCGGAACTGGATGGTGAAGGTTTTTAGGAAATCCTCCATACCATTATCTGTCCAAACCTTAGCGTCCTTTGTGTAGAAGAAATGGAGAGTTACTCCGTCAGTAACATTCCACTCACCAAGGTTCTCTGCGCTGTTTGAGAATGAGAATGTGTTCTCGTTCTCTGTAGAGCCACAAGTAGTAAGATCCAGCTTAGCTACAATCTTGTGTGTGTCCCAGTTGATGGTGAAGGGCTTGGCTTCGATAGTTGCGCCGTTAGCAGCAAAACCTGCCTCAACGAGCGGACCCTCTGTAGTCTCAACTGTGCCGCCAGTCTCGCCACCACCTTCTGTGCCACCACCGGTAGAACCGAAGTCGTCAGTTCCGAAGGTGTACTGGAAGGGATACTTCTGGAAAGAGTTAAAAGCTACTGTGCCATTAAAATGAGCATAAGCCTTTGTCTCATTGAACTTAACAACAAGCGTACTGTTCACAAAAGTATAAGCAGACTGTTCTGTGAGATAGCAATAAGGATTGCTAACCTCGATGGTTGTCAAGCCGCTTGCATCTGTTGTGCCAGCAACTCCTTCACATACAAACTCGCCCCAGTTGCCCATTTCATATTGGGTGAAATCGCAACCTTCAGCTGTAACATTGTACGTGCCGTCTACGCGTTTCTCAATGGTGAGAGTACCATTTGGCAAATCTACAGCCTTAGAACCCATAAGATTCACCTCAAAATGAAGTGCATCTGAATAGGAACCTGCAAATGCCATAACAGTAATCATCAACATTGAAAGAAGGGATAGAATCTTTTTCATAATCCTTTTCTTTTTAATTGATAGTTAGTTGATATTGATAAAGTGAATAAAAAATAGACTTGTTTTTAATTTTAATCGTTTTTAGGTCACTATGGTTTAAGTGGTCTGTCGTACTATTAAGTACACGAGTTATAGTATATTGATGCTAATTATATGTATTCGTTGCAAAATTAATAAAAAAAATATGTAGCAACAAATTTTTGAACTTTTTTGTTTAAAGATATGCAGTTAAGCCAATAAATAGGGTTAATTGGAGCAAATAAGAAAGCAAGCAGTTGGTTTGGATTTGGTCGGAATTTTGGAAAAGTTGGTTTGGATTTGCTCAAGTTTTCAAGCAAAGTTGGTTTGGATTTGATTAAGTTTTCACTCATTTTTGGTTTGGATTTGAATATTATTATGTATCTTTGTCACTGATATATAACCATTTAGATATGTTTAAACGAATAGCACTCAATTATCTTCGCGAATGGGCGAAGAAGGACGAACGAAAGCCTTTGGTCTTGCGTGGCGCACGTCAGGTGGGCAAGACCACGCTTGTAAGAATGTTTGCCGAGGAATTCAGCAACTATATTTACCTTAATCTTGAGGAAAAAGAGAACGCTGCATTGTTTGCTGCCGACTACTCTTTCGACGACTTGCTATCCGGCATTTTCTTCAAAGCCAATGTACGCCAGGACAACAGACGCACACTGATATTCATCGACGAGATACAGAACGAGCCTAAGGCTGTACAGACGCTGCGCTTTTTCTACGAGAAACGTCCTGACATTTATGTCATCGCAGCAGGTTCACTATTGGAAAGTCTTATGGACAGACATATCTCGTTTCCCGTAGGAAGAGTGGAATACATGGCTCTACACCCCTGCACGTTCGTGGAGTTTCTTTCTGCCATAGGAGAAGAGATGCTTGCTGAGAAGGTGGAGACGGTGGACGTGCCGCAGTCGCTGCACAGCTATGCGCTGGAACTCTTCAAGAAATACATGATAATAGGAGGACTGCCGGAGGTGGTGGCTAACTATGCTCAGCATCGCGACATGGTAAGACTCGGAGGCATATTCAACGCCTTGCTTTCGGGATATCGCGACGATGTGGAGAAGTATGCCAGCAAACCGAAGGAGCAGGACTCCATACGCTATATTCTCAACTATGGCTGGACATCCGCCGCCCACCGCATACAGTTCGCAAAGTTCACCAATTCATCATTCAAGTCGGCTGATGTCAGCAATGCCTTCCGTACGCTTGAGAAGACTCTGATTCTGGAACTGGTCTATCCTCTTACGTCTACATCCTTGCCGATACTGCCCGATCTGAAGAAAAGCCCCAAGCTATTGTGGCTTGACACGGGGCTGGTGAATTATGTGGCAGGAATGCAGGAGGAACTGCTCTTCTCCACTGACAGCGACGAACTGTGGAACGGCGACATAGCCGAACATATCGTAGCACAGGAACTGCTTGGAGCGACGACGACGTTCGGCGAGAAACGGATGTTCTGGGTGCGCGACGCACGCAACTCTCAGGCTGAGGTAGACTTCGTAATCCGACATAAATCGCATCTGTTGCCGATAGAAGTGAAGACCGGCAACAACTCGAAGCTACGATCCTTACATCAGTTTATGGAGGATTCGAAGGAACGAATAGCCCTTAGAATATGGAACGGACCGATGACATCGGACGTAATAACACGAAGCAACGGCTGTCCGTTCACTCTCTATAACATTCCATTGTATTATGCAGGGCAACTGGAAAGGTTTCTGGAAGGAAGACATGAAGACATGCAAATATCGTCTAAAGAGTAAAATTCTGTTACAAAATAAAAATTGATTCTAGAGATTTAGATTGCTGTTTTTATGGTGTTTTGCGGTGCTAACGGCACCCATGCTTAACAATAGCGCCACTTTTATCATGCAATAGTGCCACTATTAGAGTGTAAAAGTGGCGCTATTGCATGATAAAAGTGGCACTATTGGAGGGTAAAAGTGGCGCTATGACAACTCTATGATGCGTGTATTCATTGCACAATTCTTTCTTCATCTGCATAATCAACTGTGTGTCAATACACTATCGCTACACGCCCAAAATTCAAGAAATTCGCACCAAAGATTTTGTTGTGCGCTGAACGAGGAGTATTGAGCGTTAGAAATGCAAATATTGTACATGCCGAGCGTATCAAACCACCCACTCCATCCAGTTGTCGGGAGTAACAACAGCCGTTTGCTTCACGTCATAAGCCGTAAGGAATGAAGAGGGGAACTGGGTGTTGGCGCGGCGCGGATTCCTAAGGAAAAAATAGCCTAATCCCAAAACTTATACTAACTTTTGGGATTACAATCCCAAAATTCATACTGATTTTTGGGATTAGGAACATAAATTGCTAAAAAACAAACTGTAATAGATGCGGGCTGAAATGCCCGCATCTATTACAGTTTGCCTTGCTTTACAGCTCGTTCTTATGCAGCTCTGCCAGCAGCTTCACGCTCTGCGAATGGAGGTCGATGTGGCGCTGCAGCTTTTCGTAGATGCCGTTTATCTCTTCGTAATACACGAGGGCTGTTATCTCGCCCTGCTGCAGAGCCTTTGCGAAGAGGGAGAGCGACTCCTGCATGAGCTTCACGTCGCTATGATTGATGACCTGCTGGAGGCCCTGCAACTGCTCGTAGCTGGTGCGCAGCGACGACTCGGCCTCGTGCTGAGCCTGCGTCACCTGCAGCTCTGCACTCTGACGGCGCTCACGGGCTGCCTTGACGTTGGAGCTGTTGCTGTAGAGCGGAAAGCTGACGCCTACCTGGAAGCCGTTAATGCCTTCGCCCTGCTCCGTGTTGCGACGATAACCGAAGGAGATGTTCGGAAGCCACTCGTTCTTCTGCACCTTCAGATTCATGTCGGCGGCGCGGAGGGCGGTCTGAGCCACTGCCACGTCAGCGTCGGCAGCAAGGGCAAGCGTGCGATACTCCTCGAAGTTAGTTATCTGCGGATAGACGGGCAGCTCCGTGTCTGTCACGTCCAGCGGCTTGCCACCGTTGAGCTGGCGGAGCTGCTGCACGAGGGCAGTGCGCTCGCCCTGCGTCTCGCTGACGAGAGTGCGCACCTCCATGCAGTCGAGCCTTACCTTGTTAAGCTCAAGAGCGTTGGCGTCGCCTGCCTCCATGCGCTTCTCATACATCTGGAGGAGCGTCTCGCTGTTGGCAAGGCGCTCACGCAGCATGGTGAGGGTCTGATTGAGGCGGATAAGGTCGATGCAGACCAGCTGAGCCTGGAGCAGGATGTCGCGGCGCTGCTTGGCAAGGAGCTGGTCGCCCACGGTCTGCTGCATCTGAGCCTGCTTGTTACGGGCGGCATACTTCGTGGGGAAATCAATCTCCTGGCTTACCACAAGCTCGCTCTCCGCCACGCCGGAGTATGCCTTCGTGAAGAACGGGCTGTACTCCACGGACGGTCCGGCGAGGGCGTTGCCCGCCTTTATCTCAAGCACATCGGCTTGGCAGTCGTGGGCAAGCGACTGCAGGGTGAGGTTGTTGGCTGCCACCTGCTTGAGCACGTCGCCAACGGTGTCGGCAAGGGCTGCGCTATACGCGCTGAACGCCACTATTGTTGCGATTAGATATCTTTTCATATATGATAGGTACGATGAATGCGTTGAGTAATGTTGAACTGATGAGTCCGCCGAGTATCACCTTTGCCATCGGCGACTGAATCTCGTTGCCGGGCAGGTCGCCGCCCAGTGCCAGCGGCACGAGGGCAAGGGCGGAGGTGAGCGCGGTCATGAGGATGGGGTTGAGACGCGAGAGCGATCCTTCCACGATGGCGTCACGGACGGTCTTGCCTTCCTCCGTGCGCAGACGCTTATACTCGGTGATGAGCAGCATGCCGTTGCGCGTGGCGATGCCGAAGAGCGAGATAAAGCCGATGACGGCAGGGATGCTCACTTCTCCGGTGGTCAGCACGATGGCGAAGATGCCGCCGATGAGCGCCAATGGCAAATTGAGGAGGATTACGCCCGCCTCCATGGCGTTGCGGAACTGCATGAAGAGGAGGAAGAAGATGACGACGATGGCGAGGATGCAGGTGAGATAGAGCACGCGGCTGGCGCTCTCCTGACTCTCAAACTGTCCGCCGTACTCCACGTGGTAGCCCTCGGGCAGCTGCACTTCTTCGCCTACGGCTTTCTTGATGTCTGCCACGACGTCGCTCAATGCCCGTCCGCTGGTGTTGGCAGAGATGACTATCTTGCGCTGTACGTTCTCACGGTTGATGGTGTTGGGACCTGCACTGGAGATGATGTCTGCCACGTCGCTGAGCGCCACCTTGCGTCCGTCCTGCGTGTCGATGATGAGGTCTTTTATGTCGTCGTACTTGTCGGCTTTCACCACAAGATTGAATGCGCGTCCGGCTTCATACACCTGCGACACGGTTTCGCCGGCAAGATTTACGGCGAGGAACTCGTTGAACTCGGGGAGCGTGATGCCGTTGCGGACAAGCAGCTCACGACGGGGAACAATCTTGAGCTCGGGACGTTCTATCTGCTGCTCCACATTGAGGTCGGCGATGCCTTCGATGTCCTGGCAGGCGCTCTTTATCTGATTGCCGATGGTGAACATGCGGTTGAGGTCGGTGCCGAAGAGCTTGATGGCGATGCTTGCCTGCGTGCCGGAGAGCATGGCGTCAATGCGGTGTGAGATGGGCTGGCCAATCTCGATGTTGGCTCCGGCAAGCACGGAGAGACGCTTGCGCACGTCATTTAGAACTTCCTCATGGCTGCGGTCTTTCAACTCAAACGGAGCTTCTATCTCGCTGACGTTGACGCCAAGGGCATGTTCGTCAAGCTCGGCGCGTCCGGTCTTGCGTGCCACGGTCTTTATTTCGGGCACCTGAAGGAGCAGTCGCTCGGCACGGGCACCGATGGAATCGCTCTCTTCGAGCGAAATGCCGGGGAGAGAGGAGATGTTGATGGTGAACGATCCTTCGTTGAACTTGGGCAGGAAGCTGCTGCCTAAGCAGAAGAATACGCCGATGGCTACGGCGAACAATGCTGCTGTGCCGATGATGACCTTACGTGTATTGGCGAGCACCCAGAGCAGAGCACGCTCATAATACTTCTTCAGCCAGACTGCCACGAAGGCTTCCTTCGGCATCTCGCCCTTGCTCTTGCCGAGCAGATAGCTGCAGAGCACGGGGGTGAGCGTGAGGGCTACGAGGGTGGAGGCGAAGAGAGCTGTCACGAAGGCGATGCCGAGGGGGATGAGCATGCGACCTTCCATGCCGCTGAGGAAGAACAACGGAGCGAAGCTTACTACGATTATCAACGTGGAATTGAGAATCGGCATGCGCACTTCACGCGAAGCATTGAAGACAAGCTCGATGATGGGCACACGCTCAGGCTCGGGCAATGCGCGGTTCTGGCGTATGTGCTTGTAGACGTTCTCCACGTCCACGATGGCGTCGTCGACGAGCGAACCGATGGCAATGGCAAGACCGCCGAGGGTCATGGTGTTGATGCTGATGCCAAGGGCATTGAGCACTATCATCGCCACGAGGAACGATATGGGGATGGTGACGAGCGAGATGACCGTGGTGCGCACGTTGGCGAGGAAGAGCATAAGGATGATGACGACGAAGATGGCGCCTTCGATGAGCGACTTCTGTACGTTGTCGATGCTGCTCTCGATGAAATCGGACTGACGGAAGATGTCCGTCGAGATATGCACGTCCTCAGGGAGGGTCTTGTGAAGGTCCTCGAGGGCGAGGTCGAGGTGCTTGGTGAGATCGATGGTGCTGGTGTTTGGCTGCTTTGTCACGGTGAGAAGCACGGCAGGACGGGCTCTTTCGCTGCCGACGCCGAGCTTGGGCGACTGATTGCCCACCTTTATATCGGCTACGTCGGCGAGGGTTATGACGCTCTCACCGTTCTTCTTTACGATGCACGTGCCGAGCTTCTCGGCGTCGTTGGTGGAGGTGATGCCGCGGATGATGTATTCGTTGCCATATTCATAGCGTACGCCACCGTTGGTATTGACGTTCATGTTGCGGGTGGAAGCCATGACGTCTGAGAGCGAAACACCGAAATGCTTCATCTTGCCCGGGCTTATGAGTATCTGATATTCCTTGATGTCGCCGCCGTGGACGCTGACCTGAGCCACGCCACCGGTGGAGAGCAGACGCGGACGTATCACCCAGTCGGCGTACGTACGCAGGTCTTGCTGCGAGGTGTGCTTGCTGGTGAGGCTCACGATGAGCACCTCGCCAAGGATGGACGACTGCGGACCGAGCACCGGAGCGCTTACTCCTGCAGGCATCTGTTCGCCCACGGCAGCAAGCTTTTCGCTTACTATCTGACGGGCAAGATAGATGTCGGTGCCCCAATCGAATTCCACCCATACGACGGAGAAGCCGTTGGTGGACTGCGAGCGGACACGACGTACGCCGGTACTGCCGTTGACGGCGGTCTCAATGGGGAAGGTGACGAGCTGCTCCACTTCCTCTGTTGCCATGCCGCCTGCCTCGGTCATGATGACCACGGTGGGCGCATTGAGGTCAGGGAACACGTCGACATCGGTCTTGCTGGTGGAATAGAGTCCGGCGATGACAAGCAGCACGGACGCCACCAGCACAAGTATTCTGTTCTCAAGCGAGAAGCGTATTATCTTATTCAGCATAGCTATTAATGATTATGGTTATGCGCTGGGATGGCGTTAGCAGCCGATGCCAGTCTTACCTGGACTGCGCCCTTGGTAACGACGCGGTCGCCCTTCTTCACTCCCGTAAGTATCTCCACACGCTCGCCGTCGCTCTCGCCAAGCGTCACTTCCTGCTTGCGATAGCCTTCAGCGTCAATCTGGATGTAGACAAAGTGGACGCCCTGCTCCTCGGTGAGGGCGGTGAGTGGCAGCGTGATGACGTTGGGACGGTCCTGCGTGATGAGATAAATCTCGGCGTACGAGCCCTGCACGACGTCGCCGGTGTTGTTGAACTCGAAGATTACGGGGATGTACGAATTGTTTACCTCTGCCGAACGACCGTAAGACTGGATGTGTCCGCCCATATCGGTGATGTCGTAGAGACGGTTGCTGTAGCTGGTGCGGAACTTTGCGCAACGTATCTTGTTAAGCTCGTTGAAGTGGCGCTCCGGTATTTCGGCACGCAGATAGAGGTGCTTGTTCTGGGTGATAACGGCAAGGGGCTGACCGGCTTCCACATAGTCGCCACCATTGACCATACATTGCTTGATGTAGCCGCCGCGAGGAGCTGTTACAGCCACACCGCCGACGCTGCGTGTGCGCTGCATGCTGGTGTAGGTAAGCTTGGCAGCCTCATATTCCGCCTTGGCAACGGCGAGGTCTTTCTCGCTTATTATCTTGTCCTTGATGAGTGTTTTCGCACGTGTATAGTCGCGCTCGGCACGCTCGTAGTCGATACGTGCACGCTGAACGGGGTCGCCGTCAGCCATCTGCATTCCTGCGGAAGTGATGGAGAAGAGCGTGGTTCCGGCAGCCACCTTCAGTCCTTCACTCACGTGATTCTTATACTGCACGCGTCCGCTGATGGTGGCAACAACGGCTGTCTCGTCGCATGATGCCGACATCACCTTGCCACTGGTGTGGATGACGCCATGGAACATGCCCGGCTTCACTTCCTCCACCTTCACTCCGGCTGCACGAGCCTTCTCAGGCGAGAGGATTATCTCGTCGGTATGGGCGCCATTAGCCTCATGACCTTCCTCTTCGGAATCGTGGTCGTGGTGCTCGGTTTCCTCGGCATGCTCATGGTCATGGTCGTGATCGAGATGGTCATGGGACTTGCCTCCGCAAGCGACCATTCCCGCCACGAAGACTACAGATAATAAGTAATAAGTGATTCGTCTAAGCATATTTCATTAAGTGTTTATTATTAAGCTAAAAAAAAGTCAGTTGCAAAGATAAGGAATAAGCAATGCAACTATGTTGCAAAAGCTAAGAAATAGGCATATATAGGAACGCATGTACATATTTATATACAAAAAAAGCGGATGCGCTGCACTTCTGAGAGTGCTTCGCATCCGCTTAGCTTATTTACTGTTGACTGAATTAGTCAGCGAGCTTAGCCTTGATGAACTCGCGGTTGAGGCGAGCGATGTTAGCGATAGACTCGTTCTTCGGGCACTCAGCCTCGCAAGCGCGGGTGTTGGTGCAGTTACCGAAACCGAGCTCCTCCATCTTGGCGATCATAGCCTTTGCACGCTTAGCTGCCTCAGGACGACCCTGGGGAAGGAGAGCGAGCTGGCTGACCTTAGAGCTGACGAAGAGCATAGCAGAACCGTTCTTACATGCAGCTACGCAGCAACCGCAACCGATACATGTAGCGCAGTCCATTGCCTCGTCTGCGTCCTCCTTCGGGATGAGGATGGCGTTAGCGTCCTGGGGCTGGCCAGTACGAACGCTTACGTAACCACCTGCCTGCATAATCTTGTCGAAAGCAGTACGGTCTACCATGCAGTCCTTGATAACGGGGAACGCAGCCGAACGCCAAGGCTCAACTGTGATAACGTCGCCGTCGTTGAACTTACGCATGTAGAGCTGGCAGGTTGTGGCACCCTGGTTAGGTCCGTGGGGATGACCGTTGATGTAGAGTGAGCACATACCGCAGATGCCCTCGCGGCAGTCGTGGTCGAATACGAAAGGCTCGTGGCCTTCCTCAATGAGCTGCTCGTTAAGGATGTCGAGCATCTCAAGGAATGAGGTATCCGTAGGGATATCCTTCATCTCACGTGTGTCGAAGTGGCCCTTGTCCTGAGGACCGTTCTGACGCCAATATTTCAGTGTGAATGATATGTTTGCCATAATCTTTATTAGTTCTTATAGTTACGTGTCTGTACCTTGATTGCCTCGTACTCGAGCGGCTCCTTGATGAGTTCAGGAGCTGTTTCGTCGTCGTTCTTATACTCCCAGCAACCTACATAGAAGAAGTTCTCGTCGTCGCGCTGTGCCTCGCCCTCGGGAGTCTGGTGCTCCTCGCGAAAGTGACCACCGCAAGACTCCTCACGTGAGAGGGCGTCGTGTGCGATGAGCTCACCCATAAGGATGAAGTCGCGGAGGTGGATAGCCTTGTCGAGCTCTACGTTCAGACCTTCCTTCGATCCAGGGATGAAGAGGTTGGTGTTGAATTCCTTGCGGAGCTTCTTGATAAGCTCGATGCCTTCCTTCAAGCCCTCTGCTGTACGACCCATACCTACGTGCTCCCACAGTACGTGGCCAAGCTCCTTGTGGATAGAGTCAACAGAACGCTTACCCTTGATGTTCATGAGGCGGTCGATCTCAGCCTGAACACCCTTCTCAGCCTCTGCAAACTCGGGCAGGTCGGTAGAGAGGTGCGGCCAGATAGCCTGGTCAGCGAGGTAGTTCTGGATGGTGTAAGGCAGTACGAAGTAGCCGTCTGCCAAGCCCTGCATAAGTGCAGATGCACCAAGACGGTTAGCACCGTGGTCAGAGAAGTTACACTCACCGATAGCGAACAGACCAGTGATAGAGGTCTGAAGCTCGTAGTCAACCCAGATACCACCCATTGTGTAGTGGATAGCCGGATAGATCATCATCGGGTTGTAATACTTCACGCCGTTAATCTCGTTGGCGAGCTGGCCAGGATTAACGTCTGTGATCTCCTCGTACATGTCGAAGAGGTTGCCGTAACGCTGACGGATAACGTCGATGCCGAGACGGTTGATTGACTCAGAGAAGTCGAGGAATACGGCGAGACCGGTGTTGTTAACGCCGAAGCCCTTGTCGCAACGCTCCTTGGCAGCACGTGAAGCAACGTCACGCGGAACGAGGTTGCCGAATGCCGGATAGCGGCGCTCCAAGTAGTAGTCGCGGTCTTCCTCAGGAATGTCGCTACCCTTCTTGGTGCCAGCCTGAAGTGCCTTAGCGTCCTCAATCTTCTTCGGTACCCAGATACGGCCGTCGTTACGAAGTGACTCAGACATAAGAGTAAGCTTAGACTGCTTGTCGCCGTGTACGGGGATACATGTCGGGTGGATCTGTACGTAGCAGGGGTTAGCGAAGTAAGCACCCTTACGGTAGCACTGGATGGCAGCTGTACAGTTACAACCCATAGCGTTAGTAGAGAGGAAGTAAGCGTTGCCGTAACCACCAGTAGCGATTACAACGGCGTTTGCAGAGAAACGCTCGAGCTTACCTGAAATGAGGTTCTTGGCGATGATACCACGAGCGCGGCCGTCAACGATAACCACGTCTTCCATCTCGTAACGTGTATAGAGGAGCACGCGGCCTGCATTTACCTGCTTTGAAAGTGCTGAGTAAGCACCGAGGAGGAGCTGCTGGCCGGTCTGACCCTTAGCGTAGAATGTACGTGATACCTGAGCACCACCGAATGAACGGTTGGCGAGCATGCCGCCGTACTCACGTGCGAAAGGTACACCCTGAGCTACACACTGGTCGATGATGTCGTTTGATACCTCAGCGAGGCGGTATACGTTAGCCTCACGAGCACGGTAGTCACCACCCTTTACTGTATCGTAGAACAGACGGTA
>ERZ507534.28-NODE-28-length-50722-cov-8.4756_pt1 | contig 50722 bp, 45 predicted proteins | sample MGYA00248658_ERZ507534 | MGnify/ENA primary metagenome ERZ507534 (study PRJEB26165, sample SAMN02676131) | human gut metagenome | isolation source: stool | host: Homo sapiens | place: USA | study: EMG produced TPA metagenomics assembly of the C.diff FMT (human gut...
ATCAGATTCATTATAAAATGTCTCGGAAAGTGTCTTAAATTACGATACCATTATATGGTCCATGGTTTGACCCTTTGGGCTTTGATGCCCATTTGTTTCATATACTTACCAACGGTGCGTTCGGAGATAATTTCTCCTGATTTACGTAATTCCCTGGTGATTTTAGGGGCACCATAATTCTGTTTGGATTCATCGTAAATATCCTGAATTTCAGCTTTTACGGCTTCACGTCTTTTTTCTGTATTAGAAGGAACACGTTTTAGCCATGCATGATAACCAGAACGAGAAACGCCAAGATGTTTCAACATTCCGGAGACAGAAACTCGGCGCTTCGCCTTATGGGCAGTTTCTGCCATCTCCGTGATTTCGAGATAAATGGCTTCTGTCATTTTCCCAGAATGTTGATTGCTTTTTTTAATACTTCAAGGGCATCCTGTGCATCTCGTAATTCTCGTTTTAATCGTGCGATTTCTTTTGCTTCATCAGAAGCATAGTTACCGGAACCACGGCTTTCAATATCACCTGTTTCACGCAGTTCTTTCTGCCAGCGTGATAATGTCTGTTGACTGATTCCTAAGTTTGTAGCACAGCCCTGCAGTCCTAAGTTCTTGTGATCATGATAATACTGGACTGCATCCAGCTTAAATTGTTTGTCATAGTGCTTTGCCATAATGAGATCCTCCTTCAGTGCGGTACCTACATTGTACCATGATTTTTCTTATAAGGAATTCTCATTTTGACTTGTACTATTTATATTCTAGCACCACAAATCATTTTTAATTTGCGATGTACTGATTTCTGGTGTACGCGGAAGATATACTACTTCACAACCTTCCTCTTCTAAATAATCAAATTTGCCCTTCCAGTCATCTCCCATAACAAATGTATCAACATGATATTCATGTATATCATACCTTTTTTGTTCCCAATTTTTTTCAGGAATAACTAAATCAACATATCTAATAGCTTCTACAAGTGCTTTTCTTTGTTCATATGTAAAATAACATTTTTTTTGTTTTTCACTCCAATTAAATTCATCTGTTGAAACAACCACTATCAAATAATCCCCTAAACACTTTGCCCTCTTTAACAAATTAATGTGTCCATAATGCAACAAATCAAATGTTCCGTATGTTATGACCCTCTTCATTTTCCTATTCCTTTCATTTACTCCCAAAATATATATGTTTAACAATTTTTATCGTATATATTTTATTTCCAATATATTTCAAGACCATGTGTTGTCCTTTGCTCAACTGGTGGAAGTTCCATATAATTTCCGTATATTGCTCGAAGTATTATATCATATTGTTTCGGAATCATATAATAACGATTTTCAAACTTTTTATATTCCAAATCTTCAAAAATTCCTCTTTCAAAACACTCTTTCTTGGCATTTAACGAGGAAGGTGAGATTAAATATTTACATCTCTCCACAGAGCGTTTATCACATAACGTTTCTTCAATATACTTTATTACAAACTCTCTTCCACTTAATTTACTGCATTGTAATACCAATTTTTTTACTTTTCCTTTGATTCCTTCACCACAATATTCAGTTGTTAATAATGTATGTATCGACATTAAGACTCTTATACGCATAAGTTCTACTTTAAAATACTTTTTATTTTTCACTCCATCAATTGGGAAAATATCAACCCAAATACCGGCTCTATTATGTCCTGTCCAATCAGTACAACTAGTTTTACTATTTGCTATTTTACACTTTCTAAATGTTCCTTCTCGAAAGTTCTGTTCAATCAGCACATAATCTCTATTTTGGTTAATTTTTTTCCAATTATTTAGTAAAAAACAATAATCTTTACGTGGCATACAAATATCTATATCGTCATCCCATGGAATCCATCCTTGATGGCGAACTGCACCAATTAAACTCCCATAAGAGAGCCAATATTTTAGATTGTAGTGTTTACAAATTGCATCAATACTATCTAAAATATTTAACATTTCTTGTCTGTTTTCCTCTGGTGTCACTAATCTCATTTCATATTCTTCTCCTACAATTTTAATATCTTAATATGATACTCTACCATATTTTCTATAGTATAATTTTGGATTGTTTCAAAACTTTTTAATCTCGCATTTATCAGAAATCTATCTTCTAATCCATTTCTAATTGCTTTATCTAACGCTGTAAGGCTATCTGCCGGTATTAAATATCCATTTTTTTCATTCTGGATCAACTCAATTCCTGCACCACACTTCATTGTTGTTATAACCGGAAGTGCATGTGCCATTGCCTCATTGATTACCAAGCCCCAGATATCCTCCCGAGTCGGAAAAACAAATAGATCAGCACAATCATAATAATCTCCCAACTCTTTTTTTAATTTAAACCCAAGGAAATGGATATTATCTAATTGGTACTTTTCCTTTATCTCCAAATACTCTTGTGTAGGCTTCCCTCCAATAATATAAATCCCAACAGACTTTGGTAAATTTTTAGCCACTTCTAAAAGAAGATCAAAACCTTTTCTATATATAAACTGTCCAACAGAAAGAATTATTTTATCCTCCGTTATTTCTAATCTTTTCCTCTTTTTCTCCTTATTTTCATTTAAATTCTTAATTTCAACTTCTAAGTCCTGTTTTGTAATGGAAGAAAATGGATATCGAACAATTTTTTCTCTTTCTGCCCCATAGCGGACATAATAATTATCATGTTCCTTATTTGTACTAAAATATCCCTTAGCATCTTTTATAAAATATTTTTTTATTTTTTCTTTGATTCCTCGCCCAGATTTTGCAAAACCTCCATCACTTTCTAGCCAGTATTCAATTTTATGCATTTTCATATATTGTATCGCAAGCATTCCAGTTGGTGTAATAAAATCCATACAGATAATACAATCAAAACTAGAATCTTTTACATATTTTATTACGTCCAAACATATTGCCATATCCACAGCAATCGATTTACCATGAAGAAATATACCTTTAAAAAATTCAAACTTATAATTATTCCATGACTCATCCCGTTCATCTGATTGTCTTTTTTCAAATAAAACGGTTAAATCACATTTTTTCCCTAATTGATTAAAGAACTCCACCCTATAAGGAGAAGGAATATTCGTTATAATTAATACTTTTTTCATATACTAAGCTCACTTTTCTATCTTCTTAAGAAAAATAATTCAGGTTATCTTTTTCCTTTTAATAAATCTTAATACATATATACAGCATTCCATATCACATAATGAATTTATAATAACAAACACTGCCATAACTGTAACAAATACCGGAACTGCATAAAGCAACAATGTAAAATAGTTCGAAACTGTATTTCCTACCACTTTTCTCCCTATATATGCCAGGAGTACAAAAACAAAAATATCTGTTCCCCAGCGCCTATAAGTGATAAAAGGGGTTCTCTGTAAAAGTCTCTTCGAAGCATATATAATCATGTCATTAGTTCTATATATCAATGCTGCTATTGTACCAATCAAAACCCCATAAATTCCCCAATAATAAACACCTATTATGGAAACAACTACGTTTATTACCGCCTCTATCACAGACCTCCACTTTGTCTTTTCATAATGTCCTGCATATTCGATTACCATACCAGAAGTTACTCTACCATTTGAAAGAATGAATATTATAATAAATAAGGTTGCCAACGTTCCATCTAAATAATTTACGTCTACAACTCCTGATGTATAAAGTTTTAAAAATGGTAAAATCATAACATAGGCTACACAATACAATCCCATAATAAACGCAAGATAGTATACCTCAAACACATCATGCAACTCAATATACTTTTTTTTATCTGTATTATATATTTGTCCAAATGCAAACGTTATGCTCAGAACGACATTACTAATTGCTGTTTTTATCATACCATATACCATGTTATACATAGAATATACACTAACTGTTTTTAAACCTTCAAATGCAGATAAAATAACCATATCTGTATTATTAAAAATCATTCCTGTAATTTGATGAATTAAAACAGCATTCTTTTGAGTTAAAGCTTTAATATTAGGTTTGACAGAAAGGTTAAGCCATTTGTAATTCTTTTTAATATATACCATAACAAAAATCATCTGAGCTGTATTTAAAAGAAAATACAGTAACTGCAACGCAATAATACCATATCCATGCAATAAAAGAATAATTTTACCAATGCTTATTGCTGTATTGATTATTGTTCCAAGATTAATTAATAAATAACCTTTTCCTTCTGTTTGAAGTAATATCTTATATTTTCCCTGAAAGAAATAATTTATGACGCTTGACATTCCGCTAAGCAAAATTACAATTATAATTGTTGTTTTAGATATATCCGTTTTTACTATAAACGGATATATCCCTGCCATAAGTAATATACCTAAAAAATATAAGGTTCCTGTCTTCCTATAGAATTTATCTGTCGCAGCCAAAATTGCATTAATATCCTGCTCATCTCGTCTTCGAACAGGTGCATATAGTGCTTGACTTGTTGCTGTTCCAATTCCTGCCTCAAGAAGACTTAAATACACCAAAACCTGACTAACTGAATTTAGCAACCCATTTGCTTCTGATCCAAGTGATACCAATACCAATCGCGGAATTATAATTCCTAATGCAATCGTTAAAATCTGATTCAGAAAACTTGCAATTAAGTTTTTTATCCCTTTTTTTAACATAAATTACTCCCATGTTATATTCTCTTTTATTACTCTTCCTGGAGTTCCTGCCACTAAAGAGTTTGGAGGTACACTTTTAGTAACAACGGCTCCCGCCGCAATGATACATCCATCTCCTATTACTACACCTTTTAAAATCAGTGCCTTTTCTCCAATCCATACATGATTTCCTATAATTACAGGTGCTGTAACCTTTTCTATTTTTCCGTCAATGATATGATCATCAGAATCTCTGATAGAAACATTAGGTCCTATAGCTACATCATTACCTAGTACTATTTTTTCTTTACACACAAGGTAAGTATTATCATTGATAAATCCAGATCCAAGTTTTAGAACAGCATCCTTATTCACAGATATATGCGCTTCTGAATAAATATAAAATTTATCGTGTACTTCTACAATTGCATTTTCTCCCATGATAAGTGAACTGGGAAATCTTTCTGCCCGACTCCACACACATCCAAAAGTTAAGTTTTTACCATTTTTCACCAAAGCCGTCTTATGAATACTGGCCTTCGCATCCCTTCCGAAAAATATCCCTGTTTTTTTCATATCTCTTTTGTCTTTTTGTTCTCTCAACAACCGTCTCACATTTTATCTCCCATCAGCGAATAAATCATTTCCATACTCTTTTCGTTTGAAAAGGTTACTTTTTCTAATTCTTTTTTCCATTTTGTAATTCGCTCAGTATTATTTAATACAAATTTTAACCCATCATAAATACCTTCATTTGTATTCTCAACAATATATCCATTTACATCATGTAGTATTTGTTCCTCTGCTGCTGAATATTGTGTTACCAGTGCTGGAATCCCTAGTATTTGGCCTTCAAACACGGTTAATGGTTTTCCCTCATGTCTGGAAGGTTGCAAAAGAACATCTGCTTGCATCATATATGGAAAAGGATTTGGCCTACTCCCCAAAAGCAAAATAGAATCTCCAAGTTTTTTCTTCAGGATTTCTTTCTCTAAATTATCTTTCTGTGACCCTTCGCCTATAATATACCAGGCAAACTTATATCCTTCTGCTTTTAGTTGGCTAAACGCTTCTACCCCTCTATCAAAGCCTTTTTGTTCCTCCAATCTGCCCACTGAAACAAATGTAATTTCCCCCTCGTTTTTATTTATCTCTTCTGCATTTATTTCCTTCCCTAATTTCCTAATTGTTTCTACATCAATGATATTTTCAAAAACGCATATTCTATCTTTTAAATTTGAATATTCCTTAGAAAAAACCTGTCTACAAGCCTCTGAAACAGCAAAATAATAATCTATTTTCCTTAAATAACGAGCCACTTTGTAATATCCACTAATATTTTCATCATGAATAAATTCTACTTTCACCTTAGCATTTACTTTTTCTGTCAAAAACGGAATTCCGAAGTGCCCATATCCATGGAAATCTATTGCTAAATCATATTCCTCTTTCAGTGGAAATACATGCTTAAGTACATTTCGAACACATTTTGATGGTATTTGCAATTTTCTATGAAAAATAGAATGATCTACACTTAATAAAACTCTGTGAAACCAGGATTTTTCAGACAAACTGAGCGCTTCTCGTCTATACGATTCATTCTCAAAATCCATCTCTATTATTTTTATATCTTTGGGAATATCACCATATAATTCACCCTCTTTTTTTACTAATAATAGAGTAACTTCATATTTTTCATAATTAATCTGTTTTAAAAGTCTCAGCATAGATTTCTCTACACCACCCATACGCATTGAACTTGTAATCACTAATATTCTTTTCATACGATCCTCTTTATAAAAATTTACCATCATATATCTGCGGACAATATGCAATTAAAAACCATACAACCACTTCCTTGTATGGAGCCTTTCCAATTGCGTGTTTCCAATGAAGTCGAACTATTTTTCGTATATAATCTACTTTTTCTTTTTCTCCACCATAATGTTTTATATTTCTATATTTTTGTAAACAAAGACGTAATAATATCAAACTAATTTCTGTCTTATTTCCAATTATTTTTTCTTGTTTATAATATTTCATATATGCTTCAATGTCATTGATAGAAATATCATACTTTATACTATGCATTGTGCTTCCCTGTCTTTGAAAATAAAAATATCCTGGGTAATTGGTAATGACTATTCTATCCGCATTTTTCAACAAGTCACAAACTATCCATAGGTCTTCACATATTTTGCCACTTGGAAATCTTATTTTATCAAATATCTTAGCTCGAAAAAGTTTATCACAAACATTAGCTTTCACATGTGCATCTTCCCAGACTACTTTCCCGGTATATACCTTATTAATAGAGGTAAAAAATTCATTAACAGCTTCTTCTTCAGTTAAGACAGATTTTATATAACACTTTTCTTGTTGTTCTGTTAAATTGTCATTGTCAAAATATTTCTTATCTGTCATCACAAATTGGCAAGAAACAATGTCTGCATTCTCTATTTGAGCATAGTAAACCAATGTTTCAATCGTTTTGGGTGCAAGATAGTCATCCGAATCAAGAAAAAATAAATAATCATTTTTTGCATATTCTAAGCCATTGTTTCGAGCCTCAGACAGACCTTTATTTTCTTGATGTATCACTCGAATTCTGCTATCCTTTAAAGCATATCTATCACATATTTCTCCTGATCTGTCTGTCGAACCATCATCAATTAATAGAATTTCTAATTCATTATATGTTTGATGCAAAACGCTTTCAATACATCCTGGTAAATATTGTTCTACATTATAAACAGGAATTATTACACTAACACTTTGTCCCATCATTCATCCCATCCATCTTACTTTACTATCTTTTTAAATATTTCATAATTCGTACATGCTATCAAAAGAAGTTTTTTATATCCCATTGCCGCATCACTTAATAAATATTTAATCATTTTACTTTTTAGTTTTTTACAAATCATTAATATATCTTCTCTCTCCGTATAGTTGTCCTTAGCAGCTAAACTCAAACACATAATTAATGATTGCACATAGTTTTGTAATGCTGCTTGATATAAACCAGGATAACTAATAACCGCATCTTTAAAAATAAACTCTTGTACTTTAATAATACTCATTTGTTTTTTCGAAAATCTTGCTCTTGATACACTCGTTTCTGAAAATGTATAAAAATAACTAATATTTTCGGTTTCAACTGCAATACGTGTAGCTTTTTTTATTGCTTGATACAAAAAAAGTGCATCTTCATTATGTGTAATCTTTTCATCAAACAAAATGTCTTTAACACAATTTTTACAATAAATTTTGTCATTAACTCCAATCGTCATATTCTTTCTTTTAAGAAAACGTTCTATCGCTTGTTCCCTGGTCAATATCACCTCAGACTCTAATTCTGATTCTAATGTAAAAATATGATTAGCATCTTCTTTCTTTGATCCTACACATACTATATCTACATTTAACAAGTCTGCTATTCTAAGAACCTTTTCATAATAGTTTTCTTCGATATAATCCCCACCATCTATAAAGGAGATCCAATTGCCCTGTGCTTTTAATAACCCAATATTTCTTGCCGCAGAAACACCTCTATTTTCTTGATGAATCACTATAATGCGTTCATCCTTTTTTGCATATTCAAGACAGATTTTATAAGAATTATCTACAGACCCATCATCAATTAAGATTATTTGCAATCTCTTATGCGTTTGATGCACTACACTTTCAATAGTATCACTTATTCTATTTTCTAAATTGTAAATAGGAATTATAACACTGATCAATTCATTACTATTCATCATCTATTCTCCTCAAATGGTACTGGATATCATTTCTATAAAGGTGATGCGCGGGAACATCATGTGTAACAATACTCCCTGCCGCAATTACTGCACTATCCCCAATAGACACGCCCTTCAAAATAATACTTCCAGCACCAATCCACACATTTTGACCTATTTTAACAGGTGCTTTCGTATATTTTCCTGATTGCATCTCACTAATATTATGATCATGATCATATATCAATACATTAGGGCCAAATGCACATCCCTTTCCAATATAAATACCAGTCTTTGAAACTAGCATACATCCCCGGTTCATAAATACACCCTCGCCAATTTCAATTTTACCTTCTTCAGAAGCATGGAGTTCTACATCTTTACGTAATTGAATTTTCTTTCCTAATGTAATTTCTGAACTTTCCTCTATTTTAATTGATGTTCTAAGACTTACACTATTTAACAAATGAAATGAAAACCGTCTATTATATCTTAATTTATAATATCCAAAATAAACTGTTCTAGGAATTATTCCCAATGCGTATTTATACTTTTTTAATTTACAAGAAACTTTTGTCATAATTTCTTCTCACCCGATATTTTTTCTAAATGTCTTTCAAGTTCTTCCTCTGAAAAACGTGAGTATTGCTTATTAACATGAATATATATAGTATATGGTTTTACATCTTTAGTCACGATTGCCCCTGCCGCAATTACTGACCCAGTACCTATAGTAACACCTTTTAAAATAATTGCTCCTGTACCAATCCATACATCATCTTCAATAATAACATCTTTGTCATTTTCAGGAAGTTTCTCGTGAACAGTACTCATGTAGGCTCCTATAACATCTATACGGTGATCTCCCGTCATAATACTGACATTAGGACCAATATTTATATAATTCCCTATATGTAAATATGCCACTGTCGAATAAAAAACCGCCCCCGGACCAACATAAACATGATCACCTATTTCAATATGGTTCTTCCCAGCAATTCTACTTCCTGAATCAATCACAACATCTTCTCCACACTTCAGAAACTGCCTTTTTAAATATGGTAGATAAATCTTATGATAACTTCTTACTTTTAAACTATTCCAGCACTTAAAGAAAAAATCTATAATATACATTTCTATTCCTCATCTAATAAAGCTTCAATCTTCTTCATTTCTTCTTGATTTGAATAATCCTTACCAGAAATATAGTCTCGCATTTTTTTCAATTCTTCCTCAGCATTTATTATATACATCAATGCCTCTTTTGTACCTTCATCAGAATTGTCAAAAACTTTTCCCTCTACACCATCCGCAATTTGTTCATGCGCAGAAGAATATTTTGTCACAATAATAGGTAATGATAACATTAATGCTTCTGTAACTGCCATAGGTTTCCCTTCATATCTTGAAGGCAAGAAAAAACAATCCATTTTCTCATAAAATTGGTATGGATTTTTTTGTTCTCCAAGCAAAATTATAATATCTCCTAATTCCAAATCTGAAATCAACTTTTTTATACTTTCATAATCAGGTCCATTTCCAATAATATACCATTGCATTTTTTTCTTTAAATCTGGAATTTCCTGTTTCAACTCTTGTAATGCACCAATAGCACGATCCAATCCTTTTTGATAATATGTTAACCTACATGTTGTGACGATATTAATACAATTTTTATTAACTTCAAAAGGCTGTGACTTATTCATTGCTAAATGTCTCAATCTTGCTTGCGATAATATATTTTCTATAACAATACACCGTTCTGATAATTCTGGAAACATTGCATTAAAAGAATCCATGCATTGCGATGATACATGCACTATTTTCTGAAATTTCGACAAACTTGGTACATCATATTTTGCTACCAAACGACTTTGTTTATAGTCAACGTGAATCCATGCTATTTTTTTCCTTGCTACCACATGCTTTGCAACGTATTTACAAGTTTGCCCTTCTAAAAAAGAAACTGCAACATCATATTCCTTATCAATATCTCTATAAAAATCTACATCTTTCATCTCTAAGTACTGCCCTGCACGTACTATATTTCCATCTTTTTTTTCCATTATTTTAGAAATGCATTTTACCAACATAAATCTAGGGGATAGAAGTCTATGTATATATCTAGATTTTTTATCTTGATATTTGTATGCTGGTTCTAATAATGTCACATTTTTAGGTATATCTTCTAACCAGTCTCCTGTATTAAATGCCAGTAACAAATCGATCTTATATTTTCTAGAATCTAAGTTATATAGAATGGATAATAAACTTGTTGTACTTCCTCCAAGCATCATAGCTGGATAAGCAATTAACACTTTTTTCATTCTGATATCCCCCTTATCTATATTATATCATGAATATATTTACTAATTTTTTCAACTTGTTTTTCCCATGTACGTTCTTCAGACACGAATCGATACGCTCGTTCTGCATATCCCACTAATTCTTCTGGGTTTTTTTTCATGATATACAAAATTGTTTTTGCCATATCTTTTTCTGTTTGTCCACAGAAAAAAAACATTTTATCCGTATATTCTTCTGTAAAGCCATTAAGTTTAGTAGATATAATCGGAGTTCCACTTAACATATATTCAAAAATCTTGGACGGAAATGTCACCATACTAATAGGGTCATCAATCGGTCTTGGGTTTATCAATAAATATGCCTCTCTTTGTTTTTTCATCATAATCTCGTTACTTACCCTTCCAAAGAAACGAATTCTCTTGTCATTAGATGCTAACTTCTTTATCTCCTCTTCCCCTTCTCCACTTCCATAAATATCAAGAAAAATATCCTTATCTGGAACAAAAGTCATTGCTTTCACTAAGTTAAGAATTCCACTATATTGATTCAGAGAACCTCCATAGACCATGTTTCTACTCTTCTTTACAGTGTTTAAATCCGGCTCCTTTTTCTCAATTTCATTAGAAGAAATTCCCCCATCTATCACAATGAAATCTGCGTCTGGTGCAAATTGAGTAACTGCATTTTGATTCAAAACAATAAGATTATTCAAGCGTAATATGGACTTTTTGGTTGATTCATCAAACTTCTTTCGTAGCCATTTACTGATTCCTTTTCTATTTACAGCATCATCAATAGGTAAGTCTGCAAGTAAAGAAACTGCCTTTACTCTAAATTTTTTCATTGCTTTTACCGTAGGAATCCCAACTTGTGGAAACATATTAAATGATAAGAGTATCGTATTGTTAATATCAGAATTTTTCAATTCTCTTTTTAGTTCTCTATACACACTTCTACTCTGACTAATCTGTTTTAGTATTGGCAAATTCCAAAAAGGCATCACATTTGTCACTAAATCTTTATTAATATTTTCTTTTCTATATTTATAGTAGATTTTTTTATCATGAGGAAATGATGCAACTGGCGTTATCGTTATGATATGTAAATCTATATCTTCAATTTTGTTTAATTCTTGTAGTAAATTTACCTGCATCTTATTTCCTGCGACAGACACTCCTGAATATTTACCTATCAATAGTGGATTCACTGCATATCCTAAAAATATAATTTTAATGTGTTTCATACCTTTCTCCTATTTCCCTCGTTTTTGTAAGTGCGAATACGCATACGAATGGAAAAACACTCATGTTTAAAATAATAGATGCTGCAATATCTGTTAATAAAATAGTAATCAATGTGGATTTGGCAATAATGGGATGAATACTTTTTTTATTTGTATAAAGCATTTTCAATAACTTTACAAACCAATACACACCAATCAAACCATACCAAGCAAATATGTATCCATATTCCATATCAATTGCAAATGTACACCTTGGAGATCCTAAACTACCTGTTAGGTAATATAATGGATTACTAATGGTAAAATATGCTTTTATACCTGATAATTTTGTACCTAAAGACCCCTCATAAGCTTCTTCTAAATTAAAAGCCCTCATCTCGTCCAAATAAACTGAAACATATCCCCAGTTTGCAATAACTAGAATAACTAACAGGACAACAAAAATTTTTCCCTTTGTTAATTTAAAATTCAATTTTGTTTCTTTAATAATAAAGAGCATAATAATCATTGCAAATGTTCCCAGTCCCATTCTGGATCCTGTTAAAACAATTGAGAAGAATGCTATCACTACCATAATAAGTGAAAATGTACTTTTTTTAGATTTGTAGTACTGCAAGAACACTCCTGTACACAAACTTGGATAGCATACATAAACGTTAGGATTAATAAAAATAGAGCCTGAACGAAATGCATAATCACTACTGACAGCTTGAATATAGTGAATATTATTCGAATCTCCTGCTAAATAGTGATTAACAATCATCGAATCAAACACATTCATTCCAAGAAACTGTGTCATTTGAATAATAAAATGAATGATTAGCACTACAATTGCAATTTGATAAAGGGTACGTAATTCGATTTTTGTATTTAAGCAGACTTCCACTACTAAAATATAAAATAGAACACGAACAAACTCATGTAAAATATTCGAACTAAGCAAACTACGCTCTACTAAAAGAACAGCTATTGCTGCCAAGCCTATATTATACATCCAGACTAAAAAGATTTTATTTATTTTTCTACTCTTCACGAAAAAAATTGCTCCCACCAAAACCATTCTAAACATATGAAAAACCATTGTTGACGGCAAAAAAGTAGTTGCAACAATGGCTATTACTATCAATTTATCAACATTTGAATAACTTTTAGAATACATCTTATTCTCCACTTAAAATTTTAACTATAAAAATATTCCAACTAGATTTCTTTTCTTTTATAACATATCTGTCTTCTTTATACTGAATTTTTCCATCTAAAACCTTCTTCATTAAAATTGCCAATTCCTTCGGCTCAAAAGGATTAAAATAGTAAGCATTAGAATAAACACCTAATGTCTCATGTGCATATGGACAATCCGCCACTAAAATAATAGACCTCTGTTGCATCGCCTCTATAAGTGGTAATCCTATTGTTTCAATATAAGATGGAAAGATAAGAACACTCTTGCTATATCTTTTCATCACTTCTTCATGTGATATTCCACCAATAGAATAGATATTTCTACTGCTATATTTTCTTTCTACTGTTAGTTCTACTTCATACTCTGTATAATTCCATTCTTTGAGCAACATACATGCCTTATCAATAAGTATCTGATTTTTATAAACAGCATCAAATGCCGGATAAAAAAAACTTCTATAGGAACCTTTAGCATTTCCATTCTGTGAACTCTTTAATAATTCATTTTTTTCAAAACTAGGATATGCTACTACAATTTTCTTTTTATTGCAATGTGCATATTTAGCTACAGCATCTTTCATCCACTCTGTTTGCACAATTACCATATCTGCTTTTCTGGCAGATACTTTAATAATTTTTCCTATAATATATTGATATACCGCATAAATACGTTCCTCAGATTTCAAAAAAGAAAATTTTTTTAGGTTTTGAAAAGGTATGGACTGATGAATGTAAACCGCCTGTGGAACGCTTAAATTCTGACTAATTGTATTTTGTAAAGAGACTACATAATCTGCTTTTTCTTTTCTAACAATATTTGCAACCCCTTTGAAATCATATGCAATACGATGAAACCAACTTTTTTTCACATATTCCAATTTACGAACTTCTATATGTTCCGTACTCTCTAGATAATCACCACTTATGAGAAATATCCACCTATGTTTTTGACATTCCTTATCCCCAGCAATATACCGATAAAAGTCCTTCAATATACTTAACGCCCCACCTTTACTAGCAGCAACATCATTTACAATAATTTTCATATTCAATCTCCGACAATTTATTTAACATGTAATAGTTTACTATCAATTCTATCCAAAATCACTTGATCAATATTTATATCAAACTTACGTGCAATCCACTTGTCTGATTCTTCTAATAATTTAAATTTCTCACTTTTCAAAATAATCGGATGCCCCTGCTGTGTAAATATAGTAAATGTCATACAATTTTGTTTTGTCTCATCCCATTGATTTAAAGTAACAAATTCTGTATGCGCTGTATTCATTAAACAGGTCTGAAAAAAAGTTTCATCTGGCGAACCTACATGCTCTAATGCTTTCGCAGCTTTTTTATTCATACTCTTGTAATATTCCAAAATATCATCTATATTGATTTTACTTAATATCCACCATTGCGCTCCTCCATACATTGCAACAGAATGCTTTTGTAAAATTTTATATGGCGATATTTTAAAATAAGAAATCAATTTAAATGGTAATACAAAAATACACTTATAGATAAACCGCACTACTCTATTGGAAATATGGCTCGCTTTAATATTATTTTTCCCTCTGATTATTTTAAAGCAATTCGCTCTGGCAAAAGTATTATACACCCAGTTTCTTTTATGCCACGGTGTAATATCTATATAACTCTTAGGATAATTCTCATTAAGTTCTTCAACAATTTCATCAATCGGTTTTAAAAGATAATCTTGACCGCTCATCAGCATGAAATAATCATAATCATCCGTATCTTTAGCAAAATCAATCAATGCCAACGTTGCTTTTATCATCTGAAATGAAAATAATACCACATCGAACCGTTCCTCTAAAACATGAATATTACTTTCCATTCTCCTAAAATCCATTTCACTGATATCCGATTTTTTATCAATATGTACAAAAATATCGCATGCTGGATGCTCTAAACGATCTAGTAATCTGTTAATCTGATTTAGGTTTTTATGAACCATTAAAAGTATAGCAACTTTCATTATTAACACCTCTATATTTTGGTAAAATGTTTCATTATAATACGATATGTTTTCTCCACTGTATATCTATTAAGCAAAAAATCATACGCCTTGTATCCCATATCCTTCCGTATTTTTTCTGAATTAAAGTAGTTCACAGCATCAAAAAAACCACTGATATCATTACTTTCCATCCAATATCCAAAATAATTTTCCTCTGCAATCTTTCCTATATCTGTTATTGAATCAGAAGCAATCAATACTGGCATTTTAGCCTGCATATAAGATAAAATCCTAGATGGAAAATTTGGAATAGTAAATCTATAGTCTAAAAAAATCATCCCAACATCACAGGCAGAAACTAATAAATCATAGTCCTCTTTGGGCAAGTGTTTCATTAGTTTCAAATTGTCCTGTACCCTTGTATCTACAAACGTTTCCAGCCTATCATACTCTGTGCCATCACCAACAATAAGGAAAAATGCTTCTTTATTCTTTTTTTGACTTTCTAAACATTTAATCAAAAAATCAATTCCCTGTGGCTTTCCAAGATTACCACCATACACATAAACTATTTTATCCAATGGTATATTATATTTTTTTCTAACACCTGTTCTAATTTCTTTACTGATAGATTTATCTATGACCTCTATACTATTAGGACATACTTCTACCATTTCTGGATTAACTTCTGAATTATGTTTTATAATATACTCTACGTTAGCATCTGACATACAACCTATATAATCTGAGATACTATACAATTTTTTTTCTTTCCTTCGAAAAAAACGATATATAAATCCTTTGATTCCGGCTTTATTCATCATACCCAAATCAACTGCATTTTGTGGAAAAATATCCTTTAGTAATAAATATGTTTTTGCCCCATCTCTTTTTTTTACATATTCAACAGTTTTACAAAATGTAATTGGTGGAGTAGAGTACAATATCAGATCAAATTTTATATCAGAAAAAGATTTTTTAATTCCATGCAAAAAAAGGGGTTCTATCGTTACTGTAGAAATACCTTTCTCTATAATATTCGTTTTTTGAGTATTTCCTATTTTTAACTTTAAAATAGTTACATCATTTTCTTTTATCAAACGAGTATTCTGTTTCTTTCTTCTTTCAACAGGAGAAATCGCATAAATATTATGACCGTATTGGGAAAATTTCCGAAGTAAATCTGTATAAATATTGTGTTCTTCTATCGATTCAAAGTCCAGTAGTGTTAAAAACAAGATATTCATTCACTAATCTCTCCCATCTTGAATATTGATCCAATATTGGCTATCTATCAAACAAGTTTATTTTTCATTTTTTTTGCCGGAACACCTATGTATGTACCTTTTTCTTTAATATCACCTACTACAGTAGCACCTATCCCTATAATACAATCATTAGTAACATCTATATTATTTCTAATAGTTGCACCTGCTCCTATCCATGTTCTTTCACCTATATGAACTGTACCAGCAATATGAGCTCCTACTGCAACATGAACAAAATTTTCTATTCTACAATCATGATCAACGGATGAACAAGTATTAATAATGCACCCTTTTCCTATCTTTGCTCCTGTATTCACAACTGCTCCAGCCATAATTACAGTTCCAATATCAATCGAAGTATCTTCTGCCACAATAGCACTGGGATGAATCAATTTACAAACATGCACGCCTTTTGCTAGCAATTCGTTAATTATTTTTTGGCGAACAGTTGTATTTCCTATTGCCACAATAAAATCAAACTGTTTATATTTCATTATATCTTGACTTGTTCCAACGACAGGATAACGGCCGCAATTCTGCACTTTTTCATTATCATCTAAAAAAACGATAACTTCATATCCCATTCTCAATGCTATATCTGCTACCACTTTTCCATGCCCGCTAGCACCAATAATCACTAATTTCTTAGACATTTTTTTCTACCTTTTCTTCTGTTCCCATAAACACTTCCATTGTTGCAGCTGTCTCGGAATTAATACCATCCCGTTTTATTACATTCAATACTGTCTTTAATATAATCTTCCAATCTCCAATAAATGTTACATGATCCACATACTGCACATCATATTTAAATTTATCTTCCCAACTAATCGCATTTCTTCCATTCACCTGTGCCAAGCCACTTAATCCCGGGCGTACTTCATGCCTGCGTCTTTGTTCTGCATTATATCTCGGCAAATATTCTACTAATAACGGTCTTGGTCCAATAACCGCAATATCTCCAAAAAGAATATTTAACAATTCTGGAAGTTCATCCAAACTTGTGCTTCTAAGTAATTTTCCAAACTTTGTAAGACGTTCTTCATCCGGAAGAAGATTTCCTTCCGAATCTCTCTCGTCTGTCATCGTTCTAAATTTATAAAGTGTAAATATTTTTCCATTTAATCCAGGCCTCTCCTGTTTAAAAATCACTGGACTTCCAAGTTTTACTCTGACTAAGAAAGCTGTAATAAGTAAAATAGGTGAAAGAACTATGAGTGCCAACAATGCACACAACATGTCCTGTGGTCTTTTAATATACTTTTCATAAACCCCTTTTTTATGCATACCGATCTTTCCTTTCACTTTACTCATGTTTCTTTTTTTACCCAAAACATTGTCTGACAATTTTAATCACAATGTCCTGCTCTTCTATCGTCATCTTATTATCGCTCGGCAGACACAATCCTCTATGAAACAGATCCATCCCAACATCAAGCGGTTTCCCATCTTTTCCAACTGCACCTCCGGAAATATATGCGTTTGTCTTTGCCCTTCCATTTCCTTCGCGAGTGACAAAACCGTTCATTCTGTAAATCGGCTGCATATGCATTGGCTTCCAAAGAGGACGGCCTTCTGCATTGTACGTTTCCAATACTTCCAGAATTTCCGTCGGACATGTTTTTCCAGCTTCGCTGATATACAAAGCCTCTTGTTCCCCTCTCACCTGTTTGCACATAGCTTCTGGTTTGATCAACATACAGGACAGCCAGAAGTTCGGCTTTGATTCTACTTCATCATACGGATTCATTTCAATTGGCAAATCTTGAAATGCTGCTTTATATCGTTCATATATTGCCTTTTTTTCTGCAATATGTTCTTCCAGATATGGAATCTGACCTCTGACCACACCCGCAATCACATTACTCATCCGATAATTATACCCCAACTCTTCATGTTGATACCACGGTGCGTTTTCTCTCGCCTGAGTAGACCACTTCCGTACTTTATTTGCCGCTTCAAGATCGTTTGTAAGCAGCATTCCTCCTGCTGATCCAGTAATAATTTTATTTCCATTAAATGAAATTATATTATAACTGCCAAAATTTCCTGTCTGTACGCCTTTATAAGATGCCCCAAGTGATTCTGCCGCATCCTCAATCAAAATTGCCCCATGCTGACTGCAAATCTCCCGGATTTCATCTATTTTTCCTGGAGTTCCATATAAATGCACCAAAACCACTGTTTTCACATCTGGATATAACTCAAACGCTTTCTCCAATGCAACCGGATCCATATTCCAGGTTTCATATTCTGTATCAATAAACACTGGAATTCCACCTTCATAGACAATCGGATTTACAGTTGCATCAAAGGTCATATCAGAACAAAATACATGTTCTCCCCGTTTGACACCTGCTAATTTTACCGCCATATGTAAAGCTGCTGTTCCTGCTGAAAGTGCTACCGAATACTGACATCCGACCTTTTTGCAAATCAGATTTTCTGCCTCATTTATATTTTCTCCTACCGTTGACATCCAGTTCGTTTCATAAGCTTCTGTGATATATTTCAGTTCTTCTCCATGCATCGTAGGGGAAGATAACCATACTTTTTTTTCAAAAGGTCTCAAATCCATTCTTTTATCCTCTTTATAAATAAGATATTTTTAATATTCTTCATTGTCTTTTCTAAGCAGTTTCTTCTATTTTTCTCTCTTCCCCCAGCAGTCTTTCATACACTTCGCCCTTTTTCTCGCTTCCATGTTCGCCTGCCGGGTGGTACGTCTTCACGATTTCAGCTACTTTTTCCCGGATATTGTCTGCATTGATGTATGCCATACCCATTAATGTCTCCAGCTCTTTTAAAAATGTTTCGACTTCGAACGGAATCGGACATCCGATATGGATCAGTTCGTTCCTCGTCTTCTTCAACCCTTCTTCTGCCATCAGCTTCTCTTCATAGAGCTTTTCTCCCGGTCTTAATCCCGTATATTCCACCTTGATATCCACATCCGGTTTCAATCCTGACAGCTTGATCAGGTTTCTTGCTAAAGTATCGATCTTCACCGGACTTCCCATATCCAACACAAAGATTTCTCCGCCATGCGCATACGTTCCTGCCTGCAGAACAAGGCTGACTGCTTCCGGAATCGTCATGAAATAACGGATAATATCCGGATGAGTCACCGTGACCGGTTCGCCTTCTTCGATCTGTTTTTTAAACAGCGGAATCACAGAACCATTGCTTCCCAGCACATTTCCAAAACGGACTGCCACAAACTCTGTCTTGATATCTTTCGGGAATTCCTGCTGCACCATTGCTCCGTCTTCATCATCTGCATGAGCATACAGAATCGGCAGCTTCTCCGGTGTCCCCTCTTTGATCATACGGTCAAAGGACTGGATGATCATCTCGCACAGACGCTTGCTCGCTCCCATAATATTCGTCGGATTGACCGCCTTATCCGTGCTGATCAGAACAAATCTCTGGCAGCCGTTCATCATCGCCGCATAGGCCGTCTTATACGTTCCGATCGCATTGTTTTTGATGGATTCGCATGGGCTGTCTTCCATCAGCGGTACATGTTTATGAGCAGCTGCATGGTACACCACCTCTGGCCGATACGTCTCAAATACCGCATTGATCCTTCTGGAATCCCGAATGGAACCAACCAGGACCACCAGATCCAGATCCGGGTATTTCTTTTTCAATTCCTGTTGAATATCATATGCATTGTTTTCATAAATATCAAACACGATCAACTGTTTCGGCTGATACGATGCGATCTGACGACAGAGTCCGGATCCAATGCTTCCGCCTCCTCCGGTCACCATCACCTTTTTGCCATGAATAAACGCATGGATCTCTTCCATATTTACTTTGATCGGCTCCCGTCCCAGCAGCTCCTCCACGTCGACATCCCGCAAAGCGCTCACCTTGACCTCTCCAGTCAGGAACTGATACACGCCCGGCAGGTTTTTCAGCTCACATCCCGTCTCTTTACAGATATTCAGAATATCTCTCTTTTCCTCTGCCGTAGCGCTCGGTACCGCTACAATGATCTTGTCGATCTTATAGCGTTCCACACACGATAAGATATCGTCCCGACCGCCGACGATCGGCACACCTTCGATATATCTTCCCCATTTATTCGGGTTATCGTCAATAATACAGCAGACAATATCCTTCAGCTCTTTTGCGGTCTTGATATCCCGCAGGATGATCTGACCGGCCTTTCCGCCCCCGATCAGAAGTACCCGCTTCGCTTTTGCGATCTCTTCTGTTTTACGCCGCTTACTTCTCTCCAGTAAAACGAACCGATAGGCAAAACGTACCATCAGCGTCATACCAAACTGGATCACCGTTCCGAAAAAATAATACGAAAGCGGCATTCTGCCCAAAAAAAGCGTCATACCTGTACAATGAAACAAACTTGAAATACCTGTTGCAACTATCATACGTACTAACTCACTATAGCTTGCAAATCTCCAGATACTGTTGTACAGACGTAGACGCCAAAATACGAATAACGAAAATATGACATAAATACCAATAAATTTAAGGTATGCTCCCAAAAATTCCTTTGGGATCATAGAATACCTGCAGTCAAACCGAAACCACAGTGCCAGAAAAAATGCAATCACAATAGAAACTGCGTCGTATCCGGCCAGCGCAAGGGAAACAACCTGCCAGTGCTCAACCTTCTTCTTCGTGTATCGAACCGCATTTGCTTTTGCTTGATTCAAACTCTTTCCCACAAAACTCTCCTCCTAAGTGTTACTTATTTTCAGACATTGGATAATATCCTTATCCTCTTCCATCCCCAATCCCTGATGTTTATAAAAATTTCATAAACATCGTCTATCTATTTAAATTTACTACATTTCTCTACGTTTTTCAACATATAACGCCTTTTTATACAATAATTTCCTAATTTTGATAACAGTACACAATATGTAACAAATCCTCACCTGTTTGACATAAAAAGCGCAATAATATCTCCTCACATTCTTTCGTTTTTTATATAATTTTCTAATTCTTCCAAGGACTTCTTTTTTATTTTTTTGTATATATTTTCAAAAAAAGTGGAAGAAATCTCTTTCCTCCACTTTCCATTTAAATATTAAAGTCTTTTTCTGTCAAAATAATGCGGTCTGCATCGTCTGTATTCTTTCCAAGTACCCGTTTTACAAGTTTCTTTGCAGATACCTTCTGGGAATGCGCCATAGCCTCATCCATGATATCTTTTACTTCTGCGACTGTCACTGCGTGATCTTCTCTCTGCATCGCATCGATCCGGCTGTACAGCGCCAGGATTCCCATCTCGTCGATCCGGTATCCATTCTCCTGTGCATACGTCTGACCGAATGTAACCAGCTCGTCATTTACAAAGATCGGCACTTCCAGTCTGCTTGTAAATTTCTTTCTGAATTCTCTATTGGAAGAAAGCACCCGATCCAGCGGCTTTCTCTGCTCTTCCAATACGATCAGCATCTCACCTGTATCCTTTTCCATCGCCTTGTTCAGCTTCGCAACCGTTCTTTCACTTAATTTTCCTGCTTTTTCAATGATCAGCGCTCCGCCGTACAGCTTGGCAATGATATCACTGATCTTCTTCTTATTCAGCGCTTCTCCGGTGATGATCGCAACTCTTCCCTGACGGATCTTTCTCTGCTTCTGGATCGCTTTGACCACATCAACCGCAAGAACCGTCTTTCCGTTGCCTTTGTTTCCGACGATCAGCAGGTTGCCTGTATTGGATGTACCTCTTCTGTTCGTACAGTTGCGGTCCTGCTCCAAAACATCCACAAGCTGTTCGCTCATGCCGCGCACCGGAACAAAGTAGGAGAACAGCTTCTTCTGCTCTTCTGTCAGCCCTGCTCTTTTTGCGCCCTGTCCGGACAGGTCATAGCGGCTGTGTACCAAAAATCCTGTATCGGAAATCGATAATGCATCTGCAATCTCATCCATCGGAAGCGGTGCAGTCTTTCCTGTCGCAATCAGCTTCGCAGTCTCTTTTCTGCTCAGCGGTGTCGTAGAACTCAGAATATCCGACTCAACAGGCTCTTCATCCGGAATCTCACGATCGTCCGGTTCATCACTCAGCGTCGGCTTGAACTCTTCCTGCAGCCCTGCTGCAATCGATTCGTAATCGTCCTCATAATCATCATCGTAATCCAGTTCTTCTTCGAATTCCTCTTCCAGTTCCTCTGCTGCGTCTTCTGTCAGAAGGTCTTCATAATCTTCTGCACTGTCAACCTCCAGAGTCAGCTCTTCTGATTCCATTCTAAGCTCTTCTGTTGCTTCCTCCTTATTCTCAAGAGGTTCAACAGGAGTACTCGTGTGTACCGGAATCTCCTCACTCTCTTCTTCCGGAATCACACCTTCAATCTCATCGATCATCCTCTGAATATCCGGGGATAAGATCGGGCTCTTTGGCTTGCGCTCAATCTGTTCTATATCCTCTTCGTTCACTTCTGGAACTTCTTCCAGTTCAACACTGCCCTCTGCGGCTTCCCACTCAGCAAGAATATCATCAATATCAAGTATATCGTCAACCGGCTCGTCTATTCTCTCATCCTCTTTGATTTCTGTTTCTTCTAATTTAATAGATTCTTTTTCCATATCTTCCTTCTCAGCCTCTTCTGCTACTTCAGGTTCCTCGATTACTTCCACATCTGCTGCATCTGCCACTTCCGGTTCTGCCAGCTCTTCTAATTCTTTCAGATCAACTTCCTTAACTTTCGTCTCGATCGTCTCCTCAATAATCTCTTCTACAGGTTCTTCCTCTGTCACTTGATCCAGCAATTCCAGATCTGATAATGACTCAATCTCTTCCAGTGCTTCTGCCAGATCTGAGCAATCATCTTCCCCTGTACTCTCCTCGTCATCACCTTCCACCGGTTCTGCGTCCTCTTCTGTCAATTCCTCGATGTCTTCTTCGTACTCTTCCGCATCCTCTTCTGAAAGTTCCAGCTCTTCCTGCTCCTGCGCTTCTTCTTTTTCTGTATGGAACAGATTCTGAAGCGCCTCGCCAAGCTTCATCGTATCACCCAGCTTCTTCTTCGGCGGCTCCGCTTTTTTCAGCTGCTCTGCTACTTCCTCCTCACTGAGTTCAACATTCTCCGACTCTGCGATCTGCTCTGAACGCTCCAGCATATCCTCTGTATAGCGGGCAGCTTCTTCCTGCTCTCTTCTCCGCTTTTCTTCTTCCTCAGCTTTTATTCTGCCCAGATCGATCAGTTTTTCTGCTTCTCTTTCTGAAGATTTTTCTGCTTCTTCCAGCCTTCTGTCATACTTTTCCTGCTGAAGCGGAGTCAATGGCTTGTATCGCATCTTCAGTTCCATAGCCTTGTATACATACTTGCCTTCGCTGAACCACAGGATCAGATCATCACACTCTTCCAGACATTCGGCTGTCATCCCGGCTTCTTCATATCTCTTGGCCAGCTCGTATGCCCACTCTTCGACATACTCTGCTTTTTTGAACTGCTCCAACGCACGGATCTGCTGCTCGATCGGAGCTCTTCGTGCTCTCAACAGGCGGTATCTTAGGATGTACTGATTCGGATCTTTTGGCGCAGCCTGTACGTATTCATCATAATAGTCGATTGCCTCTTCCAGATTTCCAACCTTTATCGCAAGAGTGCACAAGCGATATAATATCTTTCTGCTCCCCTCTGTTCTATGATAGGCAGCTCTCAGAACTCCAAAACTCTTACGGTAATCTCTGATCTTTTCATATATATTGCTGACGTTTAACAGCATATTTACATTTCTGACACGCTTCCAATCAATGCTGTCAGCAATCTCAGCGGCTCTGTTGTATGCACCGTTTTCCATAAGTTTTAGCATCTGTTCTGTCTTCAACTTATATTCATACTTGTCCACTATGCTCACCTCATTATACTTAGTCTGTACCTTACAGGTATCTTTCTCTTCATTGCCTAGTTTGTTCTAGTTTACCATATGACTCCCGTAATGTCAAAAAAATGCACCCTCAATTGACATTGAAGATGCATTTTACATTTTATTCAAATTTTTCATATTCTATTTTATAAATCGAAGGAACTTCTCAATTCTGTTCCTGCAAGACCTCTACCTATGTTAATTGATATAGCAGTCTGTTCACTAAGACTGGCTTATATGAAACCTCCTGTTCTTCAATTTAACAATATCTATAACCTAAATCCGACTCGGTATCGGTATCATCCTATCATGAAAGTCCTCTCTTCAGTTATTCTCTCTATAACCTTTCGGCTGCTGCAGTATCATCTGACGATATTCCAACATCCTATTTGATTATTCTTTCTATAACTGGGGGTGCTTCATATAAAACTGATATTCCTTATCCATGTTTCTTTACACATGTTCGGGAACTTTGGCTACATGTGGTATCTATATTCAATACGTCTGTAGATGTCGAATCTTTTCATTTTCATCCAGCTTTACAATCTCTTCGATTTGATCTTTTCATTCACTTTTACTGGATCTTATCTTTCGTGGTAAAGGTCTCTTTCACAGGAACCTGCATCTACCGTACCACTGACATATTGAAATGTAACTGATGATATACTGTCCATTGGACCTCTGCCTCCTTAGTTCGTTTATTTTTAATCTAACAGAACGACTGCTTACTAAATTAAGAATCGCTCTTTAGTTAAATATCCTTTTGAGATGTGTGATTGTTGTATCTCTTTTGGATTGACTTAATAATAACACTATCCCTTTTAGTTGTCAACACATTTTTTATATTTTTCTTTAATAATTTTTAAACTATTCTTTTTTGTTTGAATTTTCTGAATATTCAATTTGTATAATATGCGCATTGCGATTGTACACAAATACAGATATAATAAATTTACTTTTTAGCTGTCGTCTGTACAGCATTGGCTTCTGTCTTTTAGAAGCTGTCTGTTTTCCGGCGTTTCGCCAGATTTTCAGTTGATTTTAACCGAACACAAGAATAAGAAGATTGCATCTACACGATAAGTTTTTTATAATGGAGGAAAGTACATGCGAAAAAATAAAAAAAGAAATCACCAGAAACACCCTGTCCCGAATCACAAATATAAGGATCGGCTTTTTCGCCTGGTTTTCAATAACAAGAGGGATCTTTTGGACCTATACAATGCATTGAATAATACCTGCTATGAAAATCCGAATGATCTTGAAGTTAATACACTGGAGGACGCTGTTTATCTCTCTATGAAAAATGATATTTCATTCCTGATCGGCGGGACACTGAATCTCTATGAACATCAGAGCACGTATAATCCAAATATGCCATTGCGCGGACTGATCTATCTCGCCAGATTATATGATGGATACGTTGAGACGAAAAATATCAATTTATACAGCAGCTCTTTAAAAAAGCTGCCGATTCCTCAATACTTTGTGTTCTATAACGGCACAAAAGAACAACCAGATGAGACGATTCTTCAATTGATGGATGCATTTGAATCTGTATCCGATAATCGGCAGCCTTGTCTGCAGTGCACCGCAGTGATGCTGAATATCAATTACGGACATAACCTTGCGCTTATGGAAAAATGCCAGCGGCTGAAAGAGTATTCTATTTTTGTGGATACGGTAAGGATTCAGTGTAAGAAAACGAGTGATCCGAAGCACGCTGTCACGAAAGCGGTGGATATCTGTATTGAAAAGGGAATTCTTCGGGATGTACTGGTGAAGCATAAAGCGGAGGTAATCAGTATGGTTCTGACATCATTTAATCAAAAGGCTTATGAGAAAGATTTATATGAAGAGGGCGTTGAGGATGGAATTAAGGAAGGGATTAAGGAGGGGCTTGATCTTGGTCGTACTCAAATGGCTCAGGAAATTGCCTTACGTTTATTCCAGTCCGGCAACTCCCTGGAGCAAATTGCTCAGCTGACCGGGATTGATATTGAAGCTGTAAAACAATGGATTGAAGAGGCTAAATAACTTTTACAAAAGCATATCCCCCGGATCTCAGGCTTCTTTCTCCTGAAATCCGGGGGATCTATTCATTTTCTCTATTTTCTTAACAGATTTCAGCTCCTGCCGGCATTGATTTTTCCGGTGTCATCAGTGCAAGGTTGCCTTCTGCATCTTCTGCGCATAACAGCATTCCTTCTGATAATACGCCTGCCAGTTTTGCAGGTTTCAGATTCACGAGAACCATGACTTTCTTTCCAACCATTTCTTCGGCTGTGTAATGACCTTTGATTCCGGATACGATCTGTTTTACCTGGCTTCCGATCTTCACCTGTGAGCAAAGGAGTTTTCTGGATTTTTTCACTTCTTCGCAGGCAATGATCTCTCCGACCTGGAACTGCATTTTTCCAAAATCGTCAAATGTGATCTCTGGTTTTGCTTCGATATCGATCACATCTTCCTCTTCTTTTTCTTCTTCAACCGGTGGATGCAGCTCTTCTACTTTTTTCAGAACTTCTTCCAGATCCAGTCTTGCGAAGAGGATTTCCGGTTTTTCTGTTACATGACCATTTCCGAGCTGCTCCAGAATCTTTTTGCTGGTGGATGGCATGAAGGATTCCAGAAGTTCTGCACCGCGGGAAATGCTCTGAATGAGGTTCCAGAGAACTGTTTCCAGACGGTCTTTTTTCGCTTCATCTTTTGCCAGTACCCATGGCATTGTCTCGTCAATGTATTTGTTGCAGCGTTTGAAGAGATTGAAAATTTCTGTCATTGCATCTGCCACACGCAGCTCTTCCATCTTGTCTTCGACTGCTTTTGGTGTGCTTTCTGTCACTGCCTTCAGATCTGCATCAACCTCTTCTGCCACACCTTTGTCTGTTACAGTTCCGCTGAAATATTTATTTGTCATGGAAACGGTTCTGTTGACCAGATTTCCCAGTGTGTTGGCAAGATCAGAATTCATGCGCTCTACCATCAGTTCCCATGTGATAACTCCATCATTTTCAAATGGCATCTCATGAAGAACAAAGTAACGAACTGCATCAACGCCGAAGAAATCTACCAGTTCATCTGCGTAAAGGACGTTTCCTTTGGATTTACTCATTTTTCCGTCTCCCTGAAGCAGCCATGGATGTCCGAATACCTGTTTTGGAAGCGGAAGATCCAGTGCCATCAAAAAGATTGGCCAGTAAATTGTATGGAAGCGAATGATATCTTTTCCGATCAGATGCAGATCTGCCGGCCATAATTTGTGAAACTGCTCCGTGCTGTTTCCATCGCAGTCGTATCCGATTCCTGTGATATAGTTTGTAAGCGCATCCAGCCATACGTAAGTTACATGTTTCGGATCGAAGTCTACCGGGATTCCCCATTTGAATGATGTTCTGGAAACACACAGATCCTGCAGTCCCGGAAGCAGAAAGTTGTTCATCATCTCGTTTTTACGGGATACCGGCTGAATGAATTCCGGATGTGTGTTGATATGCTCGATCAGTCTGTCTGCATATTTGCTCATTTTAAAGAAGTATGCTTCTTCTTTCGCAGGCTGTACTTCACGTCCGCAGTCCGGACATTTGCCGTCTACAAGCTGTGATTCTGTGAAGAAAGATTCACATGGAGTACAGTACATTCCTTCATAGTGCCCTTTGTAAATATCTCCCTGATCGTACAGTTTTTTAAAGATCTTCTGTACCTGTTTTTCATGATCTTCGTCTGTTGTACGGATAAATTTGTCATAAGAAGTATCCATCAGATCCCAGATTTTCTTGATTTCTCCGGAAACATTGTCTACGAATTCTTTTGGTGTTACTCCCGCCTCTTCTGCTTTGAGCTCGATCTTCTGACCATGCTCATCGGTTCCTGTCTGGAAAAATACATCATATCCCTGACTTCTCTTGTATCTTGCGATCGCGTCAGCCAGAATAATCTCATAAGTGTTTCCAATATGCGGTTTGCCTGATGTGTAGGCAATCGCTGTTGTGATATAATATGGTTTCTTGTCTGCCATCTCTCTTCTCTCCTTCATAAAAAATCCCGTCTTCCTGCTGCCAAGAAGACGGGTGAATACCGTGTTACCACTTCTGATTTATCTCAGCCTCACGGCTGAAACCTCTGTGAGTGCTGCCAAAAACACTCTCTCGCTGTAAAGGGCGAACCCATCGCAGTTCACATCATGCTTGCTGCGCCGCTCGGGAGCCATGTTCGATCATCTTCCGTTCATCCCTCTCAGCATCGGATCCTTTCTCGGATCTTCCGGGAATTCTCTGTAAAATTTCGGATAACCTACTCTCTCCGTCTTTGCATTTTCCGTATGATTTTTCTACCAGATATGTGTATAAAATACACACTTTCTCGTTGAAAATCGTATCACAGCCAGAATGATAAGTCAAGATTGCACCTTTTAAAAATTTGTCTTATTACGATCCAGCGGCCACTTCGACCAGAAATTTTTTCTGCCGTAATGCCTCTTCGATCAGATCCAGTGTCTCTTCGGAATCTGCCTCGATCAGATGATAGTGATAATTGGAGGTAATATTTTTCAGAGGACTTGATTTTCCCCGCTTAATATCCTCTACAAATTCCATCACTTTTCGTCTGGATGTGATGTTAATCTCTGCCTCCATGTGACCGTACACCCTGTGATTGACCATCACGTTCACCACTTTTCCGCCCAGATCCACTACCGTACACAGCTCGTCTTCCAACTCTTCATCCGTGTGATTCACTTTGAAGATCCGGTTCACGGAATGTGGAGTATTCAGAAGATATCCCCTGTTTGTGGATATGATCTCATGTCCCGCTGCCCGGATCAGTGCGATATCCTGCACGATCACCTGCCGGCTGACATCAAATTCTTTTGCAAGCTGCGCCCCAGATACCGGAATACTGCTTTTTTTAATCTGATTTATGATTTGATCTCTGCGTTCAGAACCTGTCATAAATACTGTTCCTCTCTTTCTTTTTCTGCATCTTTATTCCACTGCATGCAGATTCTTTAAAGAAATATCCAGGATCGGAGCGGAGTGTGTCAACGCACCGCTGGAAATATAGTCAACTCCGATCTCTGTCAGACGCGCGATATTTTCTTTTGTCACATTTCCGGAGCACTCTGTCTGGGCTCTTCCGTCGATCAACTCCACTGCTTTTTTCATATCCTCCGGTGACATATTATCCAGCATGATGATATCTGCGCCGGCTTCCACCGCTTCTTTTACCATGTCCAGATTTTCTACTTCTACTTCAATTTTTCTTACAAACGGTGCATACTCTTTTGCCATCTGCACCGCTTTGGTCACACTTCCTGCTGCTCCGATGTGGTTATCTTTTAACAGCACACCGTCAGAAAGGTTGTAACGGTGGTTGTATCCGCCGCCTGCACGAACTGCATATTTCTCAAAAATACGCATATTCGGTGTTGTTTTTCTTGTATCGAGGAGTTTGATCTTGCTTCTTTCCAGAAGTTTTGCAACAGAATTGGTATAGGTCGCAATTCCGCTCATTCTCTGAAGATAGTTGAGCGCAACTCGTTCTCCGGAAAGAAGGACACGGATGTCTCCTTTGACTTTTCCCATCAGCTGCCCGTTTTTCACTTCTTCTCCGTCTTTGTAATATAACTCTACCTTCGTGTCGGGATCCAGAAGGGTAAACACTCTCTCGAACACTTCCAGTCCGGCAATAATTCCATCCTGTTTGCAGATCAGGTCTACTTCACCTGCCACTGCCTCTTTCATCACTGAATTGGTTGTCACATCTTCACTGGAAATGTCTTCTTTTAACGCTTCTAAGATCAGGTGATCTGCCTGAAGCTTCATTGTAATCTGATTCATCTGGTTTCTCCTTTATTTTTCATCTATTCTTTCATTTTATACAGCCTGTTCTTTTTCCAGACACCATTGCTCTTTGATAAGATTTGCCGCCCTTTTTGCAAATACAAGACTCTCCAGAAGAGAGTTGCTTGCCAGACGGTTCGCTCCGTGCACACCGTTGCAGCTTGTCTCTCCCACTGCAAACAGCTGCGGCATGGACGTGTGGCTGTTCTTGTCTACCCAGATACCGCCCATAAAATAGTGCTGCGCCGGAACGACCGGAATGCACTCTTTTGTAACATCATAGCCTTCCTCCAGGCAATGCTCGTAAATATTCGGAAAATGACTCAATATCGTCTCTTTCTCGATCGGCGCCATGGACAGCCACACAAAATTCGTTTCATCCTTTTCCATCTGTTCCCGGATTGCCTTTGTCACCACGTCTCGCGGAAGCAGTTCATCTACGAAACGCTCCATGTTTTTATTATAGAGAAGTGCGCCTTCCCCACGGACGGATTCGGAGATCAGGAATCGTCTGCCCGGCTTTTCCGAATACAATGTAGTCGGATGGATCTGTACATAATCCAGATGCTCCAGACGAATGTGATGTTTTTTCGCTACTTCCAGTGCATCTCCTGTCAGATGAGGGAAATTTGTGGAATGCTGGTACAGCCCGCCGATTCCTCCACTTGCCAGAATGGTATAATCTGCATAAATAGAGGACTCTTCACCACTTTTCGTCTTCACGGTGATTCCCGCACATTTTCCGTTTTCCTCAAGAATGTCTGTCATGGTCGTATATTCGTAAATTGTTACGTTATTCTTTTCCCTTACCCGCGCCAACAGCTTACTGGTGATCTCTTTTCCTGTCACATCTGCATGAAACAGAATTCTCGGTCTGGAGTGTGCCCCCTCTCTTGTGTAGGCAAACGCTTCTCCGTCCTTTTCAAATTCTACTCCATATCCTACCAGATCTTCAATGATTTTTCCAGAACTGCGGATCATAATATCGACAGATTCTTTCCGGTTTTCATAATGACCGGCTCTCATCGTATCTTCAAAATAACTGTCATAATCCTGTTCATCCCGGAGTACACAGATTCCGCCCTGTGCCAGAAATGAGTCACTGCTCTCGGCATCTGATTTCGTGATCATGATGATTTCTTTGTCATCCGGAAGATTCAATGCAGAAAACAGCCCTGCAACACCTGTTCCAACGATAACAACATCTGCTTTTTTATTCATAATACTCTCTTTCCTTTCGGCAGGCCTCTCTTTTTATGAAAGACACTCTATTTTGCCAGCTCCAGCATTTTTTCCAATGGTTTTCTGGAGTCAGTTCTCAATTCCTCACTCAAATGAACTTCATTCTCTCCTGTTTTTAAGACGTGAAGAACCTTTTCCAGTGTGATCAGCTTCATATCCATACAGACAGGCTCTGTCTCTGTAAAATAAAATTTCTTATCCGGATTGTCTTTTTCCAGCTTGTAGCGGACGCCGTTTTCGGTACAGATGATAAACTCTTGTTTCTCACTTTTCGTTGCGTAGTCGATGATTCCGGAAGTACTTCCTACATAATCGGAAATTGCAAGCACTGCCTTTGGACATTCCGGATGCGCCAGTACCTCTGCTGCCGGGTGCTGTGCTTTCGCTGCTTTGATCTCCTCAATCTGCATGTGTTCGTGAATCGGACAGTATCCCTCGTTGTATACAAAATTCTTTTCCGGTACCTGCTCTGCAATAAAATGTGCCAGGTTCTTGTCCGGAATAAAGAAAATGTTCTTGTTCGGAAGTGCTTTTACGATCTTCACCGCATTTGCTGATGTAACGCACACATCAGAATGTGTTTTCAGCTCTGCTGTAGAATTGATGTAGCATACAACCGCCAGATCTTCATATGTATCCCGCATTTTCTGAATGGTTTTGGCATCTGCCATATGTGCCATTGCACAGTCTGCATGCATATCCGGCATCAGAACTGTTTTCTCCGGGTTCAGTACCTTCGCACTCTCTCCCATGAAAGACACGCCACAGAATACGATGGTCTGCTCTTTCAATCCAACTGCAACCTTACTCAGATAAAAAGAATCTCCGATGTAGTCCGCAATGTCCTGAATCTCCGGTCTCACATAATAATGTGCCAGAATAACTGCATTTTTTTCCTGTTTTAATTTCTGGATTTCTTCCACAACTGTCATATTGTATTCCCTCACTTATCTTGAATTGTTAAATTTTTATCGTTAATTGCTGACAATTATAGCACAAGACTTTACATGTGACAAGACAGTTGTGAAATTAAAAAAGAAGATACAATCCGATTTAACAGACTGTACCTTCCATATTTTATACACTTAATTTCTTTTCAGCCAGAACACTGGAAATCACAAATAGTATAATGCATGCAACAATATAAAATGCGCATTCTCCAATTCCTATATAGAGTCCGCTATGGATTCCCATAAGTCCGTATTTGGCAAACAGATCGTAAATATATTCCACAATTGCATTGATCGCAAAGAACAAAATGAATGAAACAATGCCCGCAAATCTGGAATTGATCAACACCGTTCTGGATACAATAACTGCCAGAAATCCGGTTGCGATCACACAGGTCCATGCAAGGAAAAAAAACAGAAAGATTGCCATAAGTGTGATCCAATCCATATTTCCCTGAAAAAGCCAATCCATTCCCGTGCGGATTGCTTTAAAAAGCGATTCCCAAGCTCCTTCTTTCGCAATCATACTCATGATGCATGCTGCGCCGGCAAGCATATATGCCAACGAAATAAAGAAGATTTGCAGTATTGCCGCAATATATTTTGCTCCGAGGATCTTCCAGCTTTGCATCGGCACCATCCAGAGCATATGACTCTGTTTTGTTTTCAGATCACGATTTAAAATCAGCAGGCTCTCAATTCCCATATAGAAAAATACAAACATCCCGACAAATATTTCCATTCCAACACTTATTCCAACGAGATTTCCATTATCTGTAAATATACCAGTTACAACTGCCAGTAAAAATACCAGAAGCAACGCCAGTATGATGTTTCTGGATGTCTGCTGTTTTTTCAGCTCATATTTGATCAAGCGTCCCATTTTGTTTCCTCTCTTTCTCTTTTCTCATTCTGCCTTTGTTCTTCCTACATGATCTCCAGATAAATATCTGCCACGGATTTTCCACTTTGCATCCGTTCTTCTTCCACTGACATCCGACGCACAACTTCTCCATCTTTGATAAAGATTGCCTCATCGATAAAACTTTCGATCTCATCGATCATATGTGTGGAAATTACAAAGGTATTTTTTTCATTTGCTGACTCCAGGATCATCCCGAGAATCTCTTCTTTTGCTTTATAATCAATTCCATTGAACGGCTCATCCAGAAGATACAGCTCTGCTTTGCGGCTCAGTGTTGCGATCACCTTCAGCTTTGCTGTCATACCGGTGGACAGTTCTTTGACCTTCATCTTGCCTTCCAGGGACATCCTTCTTACCATCTCGTGAAATTTCTTCTCATCAAAATCCGGGAAGAAATCTTTATAGTACTGTCCGACTCCGTTCACATCCAGAAAACTGTAGAAAAACGGCTCTGTAGACATGTAGGCGATCTCTGCCTTATCTCCATAGAACCACGGATGTTCCTTGAACAAAATCTCTCCGGATGTAGGCTTTGTCAGACCGGAGATGATCTTCATCCATGTGGTCTTCCCGCTTCCGTTCTCCCCGAGCAGACCATAGATCTTTCCGCCTTCCAGTTTCAGCGAAACTTCATTCAGCGCCTTTTTTGTGTAAAATGATTTGCTTAAATCACGACATTCTAAAATCATCTTCTCTCCTCCTTGTAGTCTGCAATTTTTGAGATAATATCATCTTTTTCAAATCCAAGATCCTGCATCTCATGTATAAAGCTGCTCAACAATTCTTCTGCCATTTCTTTTTTTATCGTCTCGAACATCGTCTCTTCCTCCATCACAAATGTTCCAATCCCCCGCTTTGTATAACAATATCCATGAGTCTCCATCTCTCTGTAGATTCTTGCTGCAGTGTTCTGATTAATCTTATAAAGGACCGCCAGCTCTCTGTTGGATGGAAGCTTCTCTCCGGGAAGTATCTTTCCCTGGATCATCTTTTTCTTCAAGTCGTGAATGACCTGCAGATAGATCGGTATCTCTGCATTGTAATTCATCTTCTTCCTCCTTCCGCCTCGTGTATCAGTGCTATAGTTAGATAGTACACTAGGTTTTTAGTTTTGTCAAGAGGGTTTGGAGGAAATATGAAAAAGAGAACTGAGAAAGTGACAGCAAAACCTATTTAAATAAATCAAAGAGAAAAAATCATAAATTTAAACAAAATCATTTGTATTTCTCTCAAAATATGGATATACTGTTTATATACAGGAGGTGTACCATAAAATGTTAATTAGATTTAAATTCCAAAATTACCGCTCATTTCGTGATGAAAATATTTTATCTATGGAAGCAAAAGGCAATTCTGAATACAAAAATTGTCTGATCCCCTATAAGAAAAAAGGACTCCTTCCTGCGACTGCTGTTTTTGGAAAAAACGGTGGTGGAAAGAGTAATGTTATTCGTGCATTCTGGCTAGGAGTTCAATTCATTCGAAATGCACAGAAAACACAGCATGAAAAAGCAGAAATTCCAGTACGGGCTTTTGCCTTAAATGACTACTCTGAACAATGTCCTACCGGTTTTGAATATGAATACATCCAGAACGGAGTAAAATATATCTATGGCTTTGCCGCTACAAAAAAAGAAATTTTTAAAGAATACTTATATGCATCACCTAAAGGACAAAAATCAGAAATATTTACAAGAGAAAAGCAGCTGTTTTCCTTTCCGGCAAATGGAGAAAAGAAAAAGAAAGAGATGATTTCTGAAGCAGTTGCTCCCAATCAACTGTTTTTTTCTATTGCCTGTGTAATGAATTATCAGCCATGTATTGCTGCGATGAGATGGTTTCGAGAGAATATTCATTTTTCAAAAGATTATACGGATATCCCAAGACAATTATTGGAACATGCGGAAAATCCAAACATGTTAAAATCGATTGTGACCTATGCGAAACAGGCAGATGTCGGGATTGAAGATATGTCTTTTGAAATAAAAAATGAAGAAATATCTACTTCTGATCCACTTCCAGATAATTTACCAGAAGGTATGATAATGGCTTTGAAACAATTCTCAGCAGCCTTGAAAGATTCTTCAGAATCTGCGGAAATGAATCTTAAAATCGGAGAGATTAAAACATCTTCTTTACATCATGGAATTAATAAAAACGGACAACTCGAATTGTTTTCCCTGGAATTATCTGATGAGTCTGATGGGACCAGGAGATTGATGTCACTTGCCCCTGGAATCGAACAGGTTTTAAATCAGGGGGGCGTTTTACTTGTGGATGAAATTGACAAAGAGCTTCATCCTTTACTTGCTGAGTTTATCATCTCAAAATTTCAAAGTCCTGAAACAAATCCAGGGCATGCACAAATTATTTTTACAACACATGATACCGAATTATTAAATATGGAAATTTTACGTAAAGACCAGGTATATTTTGTAGATAAAAATAAACGAAGTGGTGTATCCGAATTATTCAATCTAACACACCTTCCGGTTCGAACAAATGATAATATTCGTAAAGCATACCTTGTCGGAAAGTATGGTGCAATACCAGATGTAGATACCGTGGAGGTTGAATAATGAAACGAAAAATCAAACCGCTTATTTATGTTTTTTGTGAAGGTGAAAGTGAAATAGAATATGTCAACTTCTTGAAAGAAAAATATGAAGATGTAGCTGTGATTCAAAAACCGGTAAAAGGATTATTTTCTACTGCAGATAAAAAATTCAAAAAAGAAGCTAAATATCGAAATAATGCGGAAGTCACAGACGAAATCTGGTTCTTCTTTGATGTCGATGATGGACAAACAGGAAGTTGGGATAAGAATAAAAAAATAATTTCTGTTTTACAAAAACTAAGGAAAAAGCCCAATATACGAGTACGTCTTCTAATGACAACAGGATGCGTGGAATACTGGTTTTTACTGCATTATAAAAAGATATGTCCATCTATTCAAAATGTTGCTGAAAAAGAAAATGTTATGAAAATGCTGTTGAATGAATGTCCTGATTATACAAAAGGAAATCCAGTTATGACTAGAAAAATAGCAGAAAATTTAAACACAGCTATGATCAATGGTGACTGGGTGTTAGAACATATTGAAGGCTTGCCGACATTAGAAGATAATGACGTAAGAAACCGTTGGCTATATCAATCCACTTTAACGTTTACAACTGTACAGGATGCAATCAAATTTCTGGAAAATTTATAATCCATAAATTTGTTCTTAGTAAAACCAGGGGATTCCAATGGCCCCTGGCTTTACTCTATCTTCTTAACACTGCCCACTTCTGCTCTCCGTCATCCTTTAAATCTACATCCGGAAAGCTTTTGATATACTGCTGAAACTGCGAATATCCATAATCTCTCACTTTAAAATTCCCGAACTTATTTCGAATCTTATTTCCGAGAGTTCCCAGAGATACTCCCTGACATCCCGCCTGTTTCAACTGGTACATAATATATTCTTCAATACGTTCCTGCTGACTTTTATCTTCATACAATGTCACGGATACTTTTGTTCCATCCTGTAACAGCTTCAGTTTTGGAAATGTTTCCAGAAACTTGGACAACAGACTGTATCCATATCTTCGCACATCGAAATCCGGGTACAGTTTGACCAGACGGCTTCCGACCTCTCCAAGTCCAGTCTCCTTATCGTTGTTTTGATTTTCTGTAATAATCTTCACGACCGCTTCTTCAATCTGACTCTTGGAGACTGCACCGGCAGACTCTTTTTTGGACTCTTTTCCTACAACTGCATGTGCCGCTGCTTTTTCCGGTTTTTCAAGCATGCTGTCTTCTAACAGCAATTCCAATACGGTAAAAATATCACAGGCTTTTCGAAACGGCGGCGGTGTCTTATCTTCTCCCATTCCAATCACCATTTTTCCGCTTTCCCGAAGTCTGCTTGCCAGCTTTGTAAAATCGCTGTCACTGGACACCAGACAGAATCCTTCCAGCTCGCTTGTGTACAGCATATCCATGGCATCAATGATCATTGCCGAATCGGTCGCATTTTTCCCATGAGTATAGCTGAACTGCTGGATCGGTGTGATTGAGTTCTGCAAAAGCACCTCTTTCCAGCTGGAATTGTAGGTGCTGGTCCAGTCCCCGTAAATCCTCTTGTACGTGACATTCCCATACTTGGATAACTCATCCAGTATCGGTTTGATATATTTTGCTGAAACATTGTCCGCATCGATCAGCAACGCGTATCTCTCTTCCATATTTGATAACCCTCTCCCTCTAAATTTTTCCATTCAAACACACCATTCTCACAGATCATGTAGCTGTGTTCTGAATTTTCTTTTGGAATCGACACAGAACCCGGATTCATGTACATGACACTCTGATCTGCTTCCGTATGAATCTTTTCACATGCCGGTATATGTGTGTGTCCGTTCAGCAGAATATCCCCTGCTTTCAGCATCGGCAGCTTTCCCGGATTCCACACATGACCATGTGTTGCATAAATATTCTGTCCATTCAGATTCAAAAAACAATAGTCCGCCAGAATCGGAAATTCCAGAACCATCTGATCCACTTCCGTGTCACAATTTCCTCTGACACATAAGATTTCCTGTTTTCTTGCATTTAACATGGCAATGACTTCTTTCGGCGCATATTCTTTTGGCAGGTCATTTCTCGGACCGTGATATAAAATATCTCCCAATAAAAGGAGCTTGTCTGCTTTTTCTCTGTCGTAAGCTTCCAACATTTTTCTGCAGTAATATGCAGAACCGTGAATATCTGATGCGATCATTAATTTCATATGTGATTCCCTCTTTTCTCTGTATTATCTCAGCAGAGATCTACCTCAATAAAACTCTCCTGTTCAATCCCTCTGCCTTCCTGAATAATAAGTTCCAACAGCTGTTTGATCTGCTCATTTCCATCTTCCAGTTTTTTCAGTTTTCTTTTTGTCTCTTCCCGAATCGGATACGAATACTGCTGATGCTGTAAATAAGTATCTGCATCCATCTGTAATGGTTTCAAATCCGGGAAAACCTGATTTCTTTCGTATTGAAAAATGCGGATTCCGCCATAATCCAGATCCCCACTGTGATATACATCTATATGGCGCTGTCTCTTTTTCGAAATCTTATTTAGTTTATGTAAAATCCGGCAAACTTTCGGTCCCGGATATCCACCCACAAATAAATATAATGTTCCTTCTTCATAAGGCGCCATCACAAAATTCATTTTATTCTCAAAGATAATCACTTTTTGTATCTGTGGCTGCTCTGGTTCCAGCTCTGCATGCAATAATGATTCTCCCTCCAGAATTGTTCCATATTTCCAAATCTTCGTATTAACAGCGGCTGTTCTTCCTCTGTCATCTACAAAATACAGCAGCAATTCTCCTTTGATATACATACTCTGATAACAGTCTCGAATCAATACAATCTCTTCCAAAACTTCTATATCATCCAAAAGCTTTGTTCTGTCTGGATTGGTTTTTCTGGCCTGACGGATGACATATTGTTTCATCTCTTTCGTGAAATTTTTGGATCCCTCCAGAGAATTGCTCGCAAATACTTTCGCATAAGTCAGTTTCTGCAATTTATCCAGTTCCCGAAAGCATTTTGCATACTGCCGCACTTGTTTCAGTCTTTCATCCGGTTCCCAGTTTCCATTATTTTTCTCAGATTTTTCCAGAAGATCCACATAGTAGCTCCGGATCCATGGTTTTTGAACCACAGACATTTCTTTTCTCAAAAATTCCTGATACTTCCACAATCTCTGTTGTTTGGGAATAAACCTCGGTTTTACGTTTTCACGATACAACTGATAGAACTGATCTCTGTCTTCCAGATGAAACACCAGACTTTTGATATCGCTCCCTCGGATCAGCCAGTTGATCTTCACCAGTCCTTTTTCCTGCAGATCAATCGCTTCCTGTATTGCTTTTTCCCGTGAACAGCCTTGATACAAAGGTGGTATTTCACTGGCGCTTTTGGCGCTGTTATTCAATGTTTTTCTTCCGCATTTTTCTGTACGCCAGTTTGTTTCACCACTTTCCAGCAATTCCACAATTTTTCCCAATATCCACGTCATCATTCTTCCCCTTGCAGCTGTTCAAACTCCATTCGTTCAAATTCCTGTATTGAAATATGCCTTTTATTTGGATTGGCATACACAAATGTCTTGTCTACATTTTCCAGATAGTTCTGAATTTTATCATTTGTTGCACTGATAATCGCCTGAAATCCCAGTCCCCGGATCAGAGAAATACAACTTGCTACTTTCTCTGCATCCATTTTGGAAAATGCCTCATCCAGGACAACCAGACGCAGGGTTGGCGGACGCTTGATCTTCGGAGACAGATTGATTCTGTAAATCTGTGCAAAGCTTGCCAGAAGCGCGATGTAAAGTGGGTTCTGACCTTCTCCACCGGAATTTTTCTTGATCATCTTGCTCAGACCGATCCGCATATCCTTTTCTCCCTGCACGATCTGCTGCATATCAAAGGAAAGATACGTGCGATAATCTGCATATTTATCCATATTTTTTCTGGCTTCCTCCAGCTCTTCCCTGGTGGCATTCTCCGGCGGAATGAAAATCTCGATCAGCTCATTCATCAGATCTCCGTATTCTTCCTCATGCTCCATGGTAAACAGGTTCATCTGATTTTCCATGTGGTCACTCAACTGAGACGGATTGATATCCAATGCGTCATCCATAAACATCCGATAGAATCGTCCGTCCGGACCTTTGTTTTTCGTAATGACAAACTGATACTTGTCCTTTCCGAAATCCAGACGGCTGATGATCCGGTTCAATTCATCTTTTTTCTGATATGCCTCTTTGATTGCATAACGAATCTTGGATACAAAATCAACTTTAAAGTGTTCCACTGCTGCTCTCGCCTGTTCCTGTGCTTCTTCCCTGTATTTTTCCAGGTTATCGCACTCAAGATTTGAAAGCTGCTTTTCGTACACGTCATTGTCACGGATCGTTGCAGAATAGGTTCTGTTCGGATATTTTCGAAGATATGCACTCCTTGCTTCTACCAGTTTTTCATATGCTTTTTCCTGCGCATCTTCCAAAGGCTGTTTTTTCTTGATACGTTCCCGCATCAGGTACTCATAATTGCGGCTCTGTCTGCCCTCCAGATACTCCTGAAATTCCGGCTCATATTTTTCTCTGTCCTGCTGCCGGAATTCATTTTCTTTCTGCACTAACTGTTCATTAAAATCTACCTGCATGTTCTGGAATCGTTTTCCGTTTTCCTGATGATTCCAGATGGTTTTCTGAACTGCCTCAATCTCTGCTTTCTTTGCTTCCTGCTTCTGCTGGATTTCCTGTTTCTGCTGCTCCCACACCAGAACGGATTCCTCTCGCAGCTTCTGCATTGTATCCAGAAGCCTGGCCTTTTCTGCCTCCTTTGCAGGAATTTTCTGCAGATCAGACAGCCATTGTCTGTAATCCTCCAGAGGCTGTGTCAGTCCTTCCAGCTGAGAGATCCTGCGGATTTCTTCCAGCATTTCCTGCAGTGGAATCCGTTCCTCCTGAAGACTCTCACATTTTTCTTCCAGACGGCGGATTCTCTGACGCATACTGGTCTCTCCGATATATGCCCTTCTCGTATAATTTTCCGGATTGATATGCTGCAGACGGAAACTGTGGTACAGCACACAGTCTGCAGTGATTCCGATCCGGTTCTGACGAAGCTCTTCGATACTTTCACATTTGATGACATTTCCGAGGAAGAAATTGATGTATGCCTGCACATACGGCTCTTTTGCGATCAGTTCCTGTGCCAGGGCTCCTTCTTTTACTTCCCATTCTGTCTCCTGTACTTTTTCTGTATCCAGAACTGCTGCCCGGAAAAATTTCTTCTTATCCATGTCCTGATAGATTTCCATGGCAGTTTTCGCGTACTTTGGTTCCACGACCAGAAGCAGCTTGTTGTTTCCGAGATATCCTTCGATGGCATTGTGCCAGCGTTCGTCCCGCACATCCAGAAGATCTGCCAGAATCTGCACATTGACAAACTTGCCGCACTTCTCATGCAGCCGGTTTCTCAACTCATATCTCGCTTCTTCCAGTTCTTTTGGATAGGCTTTTCTTCCCTGTTTCAGCTCTTTTAATTCTTCCCGTGCTGCCTTTTCTTCTTTTTTGACCGCGCGAAGTCTGGCATCTGTCTCCTGACGCTCTTCTTCCAGTTCTTCCCGGATCTGTGTCAGACTTGTCTGCAGCCGTTCCAGCTCACCTTCCGTGATCTTTCCAGAAACAAACCGGTCAATATCCCACAAGGTCTGATTCGGCGTCACATCTTTTTCTTTCCACTCTTTGAGACCATCTGCAGTCTTTTTCCATCTTGCCTTACTGTTCTGCAGCCGTTCCAGGGCTTCGTTCAGACTCTCCAGATCTTTTTCCATGGCTGCATAACCACTGTCCGCAATCTTCAAAATTATTGCTTCGTATTCTTTCTGAAGTTCTGCCTGCTCTTTTTCCAGATTGGCTTTTTTCGCTTTCTGTCCCGCAATCTCTGTCTGTGTCTCTTTCATCCGGTCATTCAGTTCCTGGATTTTACTCTGCAGATGCAGGATTTCCAGCCTGGAAATCTGATAGGTACAGGACGCCGTCTCCTCCTGTTTTTCTTCATACTGCCGATAGGAACCCCGGATCTCCTGAAGATACCCGATTTCTTCCATGGTCTCTTCGATTTTCCCGCGCATTCTTCCATACTGCATCACACTTTCCTGCAGCTCTTCAATGTGCATATCCTGTTCCATACAGATATATTCTTTCACGAAATCTTCCAGTTTGATATTCATACGGAACGGAATGGCTCGCTTGAACAAACGAGGAAATTTTTCGATATCCAGACCACCCAGATAAATGTCATACATCTGTCTGCGGAATCTCTCATTGCTCGGACCACAATAATACTCTTCCTTTGAAAATGTCCGCTGCAGATATTCTTTGACTTCAAATGTCGTCAGGCAGCGCTTATCCGCCCGGTACTGATTTTCCAGAAGCCCGCTTTTATGCCAGAAAAACAGGCGATTGATCTCATTTGTGGCTGTCTCAACATCAAATACCACTCCCACGCACTGCTTTTCTTTCGTATCTGTCTGCTCCAGCTCCAGAACGATCGTACTGGAGAAATTCTGGTTTCTCAAATACTGGGATTCGTTATTTTCCCCGATGTTCACCATTCCCCTTAAATATTCGATCAGAGAACGGTCAGAGTCGTCTGCTGCCGCCTTATTAAAAAATCCTCTTCCGTCTGTGTTCGCGTACAGTACGATCTGCATGGCGTCGATCACTGTAGACTTTCCACTTCCGGAATGTCCGGTAAAGAAATTGATTCCCTGATTAAGAGTAAGTACTTTTCTGTCTATGTAATGCCAGTTATTCAGGCAGATTTTCGAGAGCGCTTTGAACGCCTGTTTTGTCTCCACTGTCTTCCTCCTCGCTGAACGTCTCTAATAGTTCTCTGATATCATCTCCAAGCAGCACTGTATTGATGCACGGATAAATAACAAGTCTGCTGTTCTCATCCAGCTCCTCCATCACATCCACAGGTTCCACAATCTGATATTTTTTCAAAAATGCAACGGTCCTCCGCATCTCTGTCGGGGACGGCAGGCCGCTTAACACATGGAATTCTCCCGCTTTTCCGTTCACTGCTCCAAGAGTGGTCACGATATGGCTGCTGGATGACACTGCTGCCATCTGCTCATCATAGATCAGCTTTAACACCAGAATATAGATTGTGGCAAGTCTGGAGAGCTTTTCTCCCCATAGTGTCTCTCCCTGGATGTACATGACGCCCATATGCAGATTTTCCTGCAGTGTGATTCCGGCAACTGCAAAATATTTCTCCAGAAATTCCCTGTGCTTGCTGCATACACGGTACTCCCTGACCGGAACCATCCGCCCGGTCCGTTTTTCAAATTTTCGTTCCAGAAGAAAGGTCTGACGATATAATGTCTGGATCACATGTTTGATATCGTCCTGCTCTTCTTCCGAAAGCTGTTCGTAATATTCGATCATTGCGGTCTCCTTCGCACAAATTTTAATGCCGGATATTGATACTGTCCACTTTGGATGACTGTCTCCTCCTCATTCAATACCCGATATTTACTGTTCTTTCTGGTACTGTAGTCATATGCCAGGATCAGTTTTTCAAATGCTGTCTCTTCTGTAATATGAAGTGTTCCGGCGTCCATCACTTCGTTTTCCATATGCTCTTCGATAAAATCCTCAATCTCCTGTCTGCTGTAGCGCATCTGAATCCGGTTTAACTTCAGCACATCCTCCCGGTTCAGATCTTCATATTCTTCATCCTGTCCCATCTGGCTGATAAAGTCTGTCCTCTGCTTTCTTCTCTTATACAATGATTTTTCGGAAATCATCTCAAACAGAGACAGGTTCATCCGTTTTCCTGCTTCCGTAAGCAGCTTCTCCGGTTCTTCCTGCGCAGATATTTTATTCAGAAGCTGCACCACCAGCCCTTTGGTATCAGTCTCTCCGCTTAACAGATAATTCATCCGGCTCACGGTTGCCCGCACATATTTGGAATGCTCTCTGTCCATATTGGAGATCCTGTGTTCAATGTCATCAAAGCCCCGTTCGATCAGATCTAGCAAATCTAACACATCCTCTTTCGTATCTCCTGCTGCTTTTGCTTTCTGCCGGATGCTTTCGATCCATTCTTCATTTTCCCGCATATCCCGGAGACATTTTTTGATGTCCATCTTGTAGATATAAAAATTGTCTGATGTTTTTAAGATATGATACTTTTTCTTGACAATTTCTTCCACATACCCGTCCAGATGCTCCCGCAAAAGTTCCCCGTAAGACTCCTGATCCAAAAGCCTCTCGAAAAACTTGTCCATATTATGAAGCATATCCTGCAGCGCTTTGTTCAGCTTTCTTGTATTGATCAGGGCCGTCCTGAGCATATTCAGATTTACTCTGGAATTATTCTGAAAGGAAAACAGTGTGGCATATACATTCTGAATATATAATTCTGTTTCTTCCAGCTCTTCGGACGTGAGTCGCTCAAATGCCTCAATAAAAACCGCCGCATAATCCGGTATCACAATATTTGTGGTCATCGTACTGTAATCTTCGATCTTCTTCAGCCATCCGGTCTTTAAAAGCCACCGTAAAATGCGGGATGCTGTCGTCTCCAGCATGTCAAAATCCGTCTCGTTCTCCTCCCGCTGAAGCAAAACCTGTTTCTGTGCATTCATATCACTCAATACCTGCACACAGATTTCTTTCGTCAGAAAATAATTACTGTACTGATATTCCTCATTAATCACCAACAGCGACTCCATGTAAATCTCCCGGTTTACCGAACGGAACAAACTCCAGAATGTGTCCGGGATCTCGTATCGTAACTGCATAATTTTCTCCGTATCTCGTTGATTTGTGTCTGTCATATTATAGCACGAAGTCGGTTTCAGGTACAAATAGTTCTGTAACACAATATGCCCCCTCCCGGGAGAACAGTCTTGTTATTTTAACTGCCTTCCCGAAAGGGAGCATATCTGATGAAAGGATATCCCTTCTATATGTTTACTTTTTCACTTTTAGTGTGCTTTAAATTCATCCGGCACCTGATCGATCGTCTGCCATTTCTGCATTGCGTTTTCTACGCTCATTCCTTTGCTGATCGCATCCTTACGCACTGCATTGATCGCCTGAATTTCTTTCATTCTTGCACCGGTCAGTTTATATCCGCGCATTGCGATCAGTGTTGCGATCCATGCAAGCATTGGAACAACACAGAATAAAATGATTACAATCGTATGCATTCCCTCTGAATAAGGGGTTGTTCCATCCGGAAGTGTTGACAGTCCGATGATTGTCACCGCAATTCCTACTACTGTAGATCCCAGAGAGCTTACCAGCTTATCCACAAGTGAGAATAAGGTTCCGATAATTCCCGGAATATAGCGTCCGGAACGGAATGTTTCGTAATCTGAACAGTCTGCAACCATTGGAATCGGCATATCTGCTGTTGCATAGTATGCTCCGTATCCGATTCCGAAGAAAAGGATAAACAGAATCGTATAGAGATTCAGGTTTGTCAGACTCAGATTCATCGCTGCAACTTCCGGTTTCCACAACAGAAGCAATGCTAAAACACCGATGTACATAACAAGTGCAACGCTGATATAGAGCATTAAAGATGCCTTCTGTCCTTTCTTCTGTGAAGTACGTACTGTCAACAGGAAGAATGGAACGGAAAATACATATCCGACGATCATCATCGGAAGATACAGACCTTTGTAATCTCCCATCATCGCTCCGTAAAGCATCGCCAGAACCGTCATATTCGTTGCGATCGAGAATGCAAGCTTACATCCTGCACCAGCGATCATCAGTCTCTGTAATTCTTTGTTTGCTTTTAAAATAGCTACATATTCTTTTATTTTAACTTTTTCTTTTCCGCCTTCTCCACCAAGTCCAAAGAATTCCGGACGGTCTTTTTCTGCAATACCGATAACAGCCAGTGCAGTCATGATCGCTGATACGATCATCGCCAGAGGAATCATGATATTAAAGAATTCTTCTGTTCTGTAATTTCCTCCGGTTACGATCGGCGCAAGAAACTGTACAAGCCCCATACCGATCAGGCTGGCAATCGTATTAAAGATTGTAAACAGAGGTCTCTGTTTCGGGTCATTTGTCAGACATGTCTGTCCTGAACGTGTAACCGATGTCTGGAATGTATATCCAACCATATTCAGTGCGTAGAACAAAATAAAGCATAAATAACGCAGCCACATCATATCCTCAGAAATGATACGGGTTCCAAAATACAGTAAAATTGAGGATACGATCATAATCAGATTTCCGATTACCATAAACGGTCTGAATTTTCCCCATTTGGTAGAAGTTCTGTCCATGATTGCTCCGATGATCGGGTCAATGAACGCATCTCCTGCACGCATCAATGTTACCATTGTAGTTGCAAACGCCAGCAATAAGCCAAGAACTCCGTTTGCATAATATGCAATAAAGTTCATTGTCAAAATATAATAGACATTTGTCGCCCCATTATTCATAGGGAAAAGAACAAGCTGATACATCTTTGCCCTGTTCAGAGCATTGACAGATGTTGCCTGAGTAGATTCCTGTTTCATATTATTCTCCATTCTCCCGCCCGGATGCGGCGGTCTGTCTCTTTGCCTAAAACAGCACCTCTGCTTTGTAAAAAGCAGAGGGCCATCCGATTTACTCGTTTCTTATTTCAATTTCTTCTGCAAGATTTGCAGTTGCTTTTTTCTTATACCCAGTTCTGGCTCTTTCCTTTGCTCTTTTTGAGCTTGTAATCCGGATTTGGCTGGCTGACACGGCGAATTGTGCTCGTATCTTTTGCCTGACCGGACACAGCTTCCAGACGAACTTCTCCGTTTAACGGAACCCGGAATTCAAAGACTTTATTGCCTGTCTTTTCTTCCAGCAGCTTGCCGTTTGCATATAATGCAACTTTTGTCTGGTTCGAATAAACCTTAACTGTAGTGACTGCTTCCGTTCTGTCTACGTAGCGGCTTCCGCAAAGATGTACAAAAGGCTCTTTGCTCCAGTACGCTTTGTAAATGTAGAAGCTGTCTTTTTTTACTTTCCGGTCGAATGTCATAAGTCCCTTATGATTCATTCCCGGCTCTCCACCCTGATCTCTCGCATCTGCCGCAAAATCGAACATGTTCCATACGTGGGTACTCCACATATACGGATGACGCTCAAAACATTTCAGCATAAATTCATGGTAGAGACTCTGATATTCTTCTGTATGGTCTCCTCTTCTTGGACGTGAGGAATGTAAATTCGGCATTCCTTCACAGCCATACTCAGAATATCCCAAACACCTGTTAGGGTACACGCGGTGGAAAAAGCTGATCCACCAGTCATTTAAAAACAACCCTGGAACATACCATCCCAAATACAAGTTCCAGCTTACTAAGTCAGACAGATGTGCTACCTTGTTGAAAGGACCGCACACTGCATAGCAGGCCAGTGTTGTAGGACGTATGGAATCCATTTTGTGACACAGATCATTGAGTTCACGGTGATTATCCAGCATATCCTTATTATCCTTTGTGGAAATCGTGATCTCATTGGATATTCCCCATGTAACGATACTTGGATGATTGTAATTCTGTACAATCAGCTCTTTCATCTGGCTAATGGTATTTTCCCGTCCGTTTGGCATATGTTCTGAGATGTATGGAATCTCCGCCCAGACAATCATTCCGTACTGATCACACAGATCATAGAAATACTGATCATGCTGATAATGCGCGAGACGAACTGTATTCGCCCCGATCTCACGGATAAATTCCATATCTTCTCTGTGGTGTTCTTTTGTTAATGCATTTCCGATTCCCTTCCGATCCTGGTGTCTGGATACTCCATGCAGAGGATAGGAGCGTCCGTTCAGGAAAAATCCTTTTTTCGGATCCACGCTGAATGTACGGACACCAAATGGAATGCGAACGTCGTCTTTGACTTCTCCGTCTTTCATCAACTCTACTACTGCTGTATATAAATATGGATCTTCTACTCCATCCCAAAGATGTACATCCGGTATCGTAACCGTCACATCTTTTCCTTCACCTTTTGCTACAGGATTTCCCTGTGCATCAATCAAAGTTACTGCTACTTTGGCATTTTCTGCCTTATGGAAACTCTCTACATGAACCTTTCCATCTTTTCCTTCTACTGTCGGCGTTACCATTACACCGTCTCCGCCGTAGTAGTCCATCTCAAAATGTTCATTTGATACAATACGAAGAAGAACATCTCTGTAAATTCCACCATAAAATGTGAAATCTGCTTTTTGAGGATATACTCTGTCGTTGACACTGTTATCCACTGCTACTTCTAACTTGTTTTCTTTTGTTAAAAACTCTGTCACATCTGCACGGAATGTGGAATATCCGCCGTCATGACTCATCACCTTCTGACCGTTTAACTCCACCTCGGCAGAGGAATTTACTCCCTGAAACTCCAGATATACTCTCTGGGTCTTGCTGTCAAAATCCGGGGCTGCAAATGTAGTGCTGTAGTGACAGGTTCCTCGATAATAGTCATTTCCTCCATCCTGTCCGTCCACTGCATTCCAGGTATGCGGTAAATCCACTTTGACCGCTTTTCCGTCACGCCCTGTGAACACCCAGCCTTTCTTCAGTTCAATTTCTCTTCTCATTTTACTGGTTCGCATAGTAATTACTCCATGTTTTTTGTTATTTCTTACACTTCTCAATTTATTTCGAAATGATTATATCTGCAATAATTTGCAAATACAACCGTTTTTGTTCAGGTGGTATTTCTTATGGAGTAAGTGGGTAAATTTTTTACAAAAAAGAGCCTGGCTCACTGACCAGACCCTTTGTGTCTCTTCTACTTTTTGTTGGAATCTCTTTCAAGAGGAAGCATAACGTTGAAATAAAAACATCCATTTTTTACCTCTGTTGTCAAATGTCCCTCATATTTTTGAATGGTATGGAGCATGCTCTTCATTCCATATCCGTGATATCCGTTCTTCGCCTTTGTCGTAAGCGGAAGTCCATCCTCAAACTTCACTTCTCCGCACATCGGATTGACTATCTGCAGCATCAGAAAGCTTTGTCTTTCGTACAGCATGATATCAATCACTCTTTTTTCTTTGCTTTCCAGCTTTCTCACCGCTTCAATTGCGTTATCCAGAGCATTTCCAAACAATGTATACAAATCTACCGGATTCATAAAAGCCAGCAGAGATCCATCTGCCACACAGTTGATATGAATCCCGCTATTTTCACAGATCAGACTTTTTTCTGTCAAAATGGTATCCAGAATTTCATTTCCTGTTCTCACAATAGCACTGTAGATCTGCACGGATTTTTCAATTTTTTCGAGATATGTTTCCCTCTCTTTTTCATCTTTGACAGCACGTATCGCCTGTACCTGATGCTTCAGATCATGACATTTGTGATTGATCAGCTCTATCGTCTCTTTGGACAGCTGATACTGCCCTTTTTGTTGATGCCAGAGAAGCTGAATGGTTTCCAGCTCTTTTCTCATACTGCTCTTTTTAAACAATGCACTTTGCAGATACAATAAGGTGATACAATAAAACTGCAACACAATGTTGAATAAAGCAGCCCCCGGATCGACCTTTGCGTAAATAAACAAATTTTCTGACATAATACAAAACACCCATGCAGAAACCATCTGTCTCGGGCCAATCTGATATTGCCCCTTTTCCGGCATCCAGCGAGCCAGTGTCAGTCCTATGGCCACATTTACTGCCACCGAAAATAAAATTTTCAAAAGCCAGTTTCCCAAATCTCCCAGCAGTGGACTGCAAAGTACATAGCTGGTTTCCAGTACCAGCAAAAATGTCATCGTTCCCCATACACCACAATACCAGAGGCCAAATCCCTTGCCCTTCACACAACTGTAAAAAATCAGAACCGCACTAAAATACGTGATAAATAAAAGGGGCACCTGCCCCCAGTAGCTCCAGTCTGTAAGATTTTCTATCAAATAATATACTCCGGACAGAATTAAAACACATACTGCTCCCGACAGAATCAGTCTGACTTTAAAATGTGTCTTTCTTCTCAGCGGAAGCAGAAACACCAAACAGGATATCCATAAATTAATCCCATACCACAGGCTCTCCATTCCCAGCTTTAGATTTTCACTCATCGTTTCCCTCTTCCCTTTCCTGCATCAGCCTCCCAGAAAATCTACCACTGCACTCAGAAATGCAGGTCTGTTTCTCCTGCTGATTTCCAGCTCATCTCCACTCACAACCGCAATGTTTTTTCTGATTTCGGAAACATACTTCAAATTCACCAGATAACACTGATTGCATTTTGCAAAATGCCAGTCTTCCAGCTCTTCCTGCACGTCCTTTAATGCTCCGCGAATCGTAAATACTCCTGCTTTCGTGTGATAGTGGAGCATCCGGTTCTGGATCTCTACATAATAGATCTCTCTGCTGTCCAGAAATTTCGCCCCATCCGGAAGATTCAGACAGATCCTTTTTCCTTCCCGGTTTTTCACTCTTCCCACAGCTCTTGTAAAACGCATGGAAAAGGTATAATAGTTGAGCGGTTTTAAAATGAAATCCAGCGCATCTACTTCGTAGCCCTTGATCGCATACTGCGCCATATTCGTGATAAAAACAATCACTACCTCCTTATCCAGTTCCCGTATCTTCTGAGCCGCCTCCATACCATTGAGATGAGGCATTTCGATATCCATCAGAAGAATGTCAAATTTGTGATAATTCTGAACCAGCTCTCTGCCGTCCGGAAATGCTGTAGTCTGAATCTGGAGATCATATTCCTTTGCATATCTGCCCACCATCTCCTGTATCAATCCACGATATTCAGTTTCATCTTCTACAACAGCTACACGCAGCATCCTCTGCCTCCTTTGCTATAAAATGTCATTTCCTGACTTGGTTTCTTATAAGAGTATTATTATACCATAATCTTTTTTGAAGATGTACCCCCTAAATATTGCCGGCAGGAATTCGTTTTCATCCCACTTGACATCTATCGGGAAACCCGTCACAATAAA
>ERZ507534.94-NODE-94-length-23871-cov-4.73417_pt1 | contig 23871 bp, 18 predicted proteins | sample MGYA00248658_ERZ507534 | MGnify/ENA primary metagenome ERZ507534 (study PRJEB26165, sample SAMN02676131) | human gut metagenome | isolation source: stool | host: Homo sapiens | place: USA | study: EMG produced TPA metagenomics assembly of the C.diff FMT (human gut...
ATCAACCTCTGATAATTCAAGTACTTTTATTGGTTTCATAATTCTATTTTTTTCTATAAAACGGAAAATGAACCATATTAGTACTGATATATATAAATAATTTAGATCATTTACTTAGTTTAGAATTCTATAATAATAATTATACCCTTTCGGGTGTAATATCAAACGGTTTGCTTGATATTACACCCGAAAGGGTATAGTTTTTATGTTGGATTATTATCTCAACATCAGTATTCTTTTAAGAATAAGGCGCTTGTATTGGCGTTTATAGTCATTGGGCAGGAATGATTCTTCTATCAGGTCGAGCCACTTCATCAGAGCTTTGCGGAACTTCTTTGCAATGTTGTCCAAAACCTTTTCGTTCACTCCCGAAGCGAGAATAGACTTCTCAAAGTCGTTGCGCTTAATGTTTGCCTTCTTGCCGTTAAGTGTCAGTGCCATTTCTTCCTTGTCCTCAGGCATTACGATGGTTGTGGAAAGAAGGTCGTATGCCGGGGTCAGACTGTAGCCCATTGGCGATTTTATGAGCGAGAAGTTCTTCAGGTGCATATCCGAATTGCCCGTAATCCATGAGAACACCACTACCTCCCAGAAGTTCACAAGGTCGAGTTGCGGTACAGCAGAATACTTCTTTATGTGCTTCGCAATCTGCTCATACGATCCTTTATACTTGTATTCGGTCAGGCGTTCGGTAAGTTGGCACATGTCCTCCATTGCAATCTTCGTTCCGTCAGTTTCGCGGTCGATGCGACGCGTTATGTAGCATAACTCGCCATCAGCAAAACGTATAAGCGAGTGTGGCACTACGGCAATTTTTGCAGCCTCCGCCATGTGCATCGTCAAGTCCTCCAGTTCGGGTAATGCACGATAAGCGTCAGTCTGAGGTTTAAGAATGTAACGTCCCCATAACCCGACAATGGTGAAGCGGCTTGGCTCGTTCTTGCCTCCAGGATTGATGTCGAGCGACAGTTTTGCCTGCACTCCCGTCAGTGTGGTTTGTGCACGTATCACCTGCTTGGCGAGTTCGGCTATTTCGCTGCGTTTATACGGCAACGTCGGCACCTTCCTTACGCCGAACATCTTTCGTGCGCAAGTGGGGTGGAAGTCTGTCTGACCATCTTTAAGAGGCTTGTAGCAATAAAGGCATTTCTCCATAATACAGATTTTTTTTATTCTTCAGGTACCACACTGACAGCGCCGATACAGTCTTTGCAACATGCCAGCAGCAATGACATACGGTCGCGTTGGTTGATCTTCCAACTGCGTTCTGCAATGTTGAGCAGCCACCCCTCTGGCACCAGTCCGTCGAAGAACGGGAAGAGCACCTTGTCCTCATACGGTTCTTCGCGCAATGGCATAGTGAGGCTTATCGGTTCTGCTCCCTCCATTTCGAGATAGTCGTTGTCGTAAACAAACTGAAATCCGTTTTCGTCCTCAGTCAGACGGCCGGCATAGTGGTCGTACATATAGATTTTAGCACTCTTCATAACAAATGATGTTAGCGTTTACTGTTCTTCTTTGTTGTTTGTCGGCTGTGCTCCCACTTCGTGTCCGAACAGAGCCAACACTTGGTTTATCTTGTCGATGCGCAGTGTCTGCTTTCCCTGCTCCAGTTCGCGCACGAAGCGCAATCCTACGCCCGACTTCTCTGCCAAGTCCACCTGCGTCAAGCCGAACATGTGCCGGCGTTCCTTTACAAATGCTGCTATTGATGTGCTCATACTTATATAATTATACCCTTTCGGGTGCAAATATATATAATTTATTTGATATTGCACCCGAAAGGGTATAGTTTTTTATATCTATATTAATGTGATATAACCGAAATCGCAGAAATCTTTTGGTTGTACCAAACTTTTATTTACACTCCGTTATAATTGTCCCACCTCCATTTCAAAAAATCACGATTGATTTGGTCTGGAATAAATATTCTTGGTGGAATAGATGCACCATACGACCATCTCGCTTTGTCAGACAAGAAAACATCTCCATCAACTGATATACGCAAATGTCCTGCATCAAACAGATAGTGGATGTCCATTCTCATAGGGAAGCCATTTGCAATGGTATCTTCTCCATGATATTTGAATGGCACAATATGCGCTGCCTCCAAAACTTCAGGCATTTCTACATTAGTGATAACACATCGTCCATAAGCAGCGAGAACTTCTTTTCTGAAACGAGCTTGGTTAGGTCTGTATTGTCCTTTTACAAGTTTTCGTTCAGTATCAGAGACAACTTCATTAGATACTGTTGTCCGTGTTGATAATATTTCTTGTATTTCCGCATCAATCTCATAGTTATATAAATAATGTTCGTGCATTCTTGTACCAACTCCATCTTGTTTTTTCAGATAGCCATAGTATGACAAGAACAACAAGTATTCACGTGCAAAACGCTCATCGTTAGCAGCAGGGATACAGTCCACCCAATCTTTCAAATCCAAGTCACCATTTCGAAATGCTTTTATGTACTCTACATAACTCTCAACCTTTCGATTTGGCGTGCCAGAAAGAGGGATGACGATCCTTATCAATTCTTCCACTGTAATATAAGCATCACTACTTGTAGGCATACCACTACCTAAAGTACGAACTATTGATAAAATCAGTTTTAGAGGATGTAGTTCTATACCTGCTTTCTCCCATTCTGCACATTCTTCTTCGGTCAGAATGCTGGGATTTGGTAGTTTGAAATTAATGATGGACTGAGCAGAGAACTCTGTTTGAGAAATCTCATGATTGGCGACTTTACGTCCGAAATCAGTAAGTGTAATTATGCCGCCAGTCTTTTCAGCGGGTATCAGGTTCAATGCTTTCCAATATTGCCCCGAATTCCTGATTATGTTTCGTTCTCCAACACGTCTTTCCAAATCAATATTCACGCCTGTTCCTTGTAAATCGTGCGAAAGACCTATCAATTCGTTGCCAAACTGTTCAGAACTATATTTATATTTTCCCTCCAATTTTGCCATACGGAACAAAACACCCAACAACACAACAGGGTCATTGATACCCTCCGTACATTGTACGCTTGCCCATTTCCATTTGAAATTTGCAAATGGCTTTTTCGGTATTTCAAGTTTCTTATTTTCCATTGTCGTTTTCTTTGTAAAGATTGAATTGTTTTGCTATATTATATGCCAGTTTTACAGGTACAGCATTTCCTATTTGGCGATATATAGAAGAATTTGTTCCCTCGAAAAAGTAATCCGAAGGAAAACTTTGAACGGTAGCAAGTTCCCTGCAAGTCATTCTTCTTAACCCGTTTGGGTGAGGATGAATAACGACACCACCCTTATTGTCTCCTCTGGCTGTAACAGTAGGGGCAGGTTTGTTAGGGTCTAACAGGCGATGTCCAATGTAGCCATTGATATTCAATTTATACTTAGAGTATGTATGATTGAATACGTTATTTGGTAGGTCTGGGTCTGGAATGTCTTTGAGCGCTTCACCAACAGACAGCCACTTCGGAAGTCCGTCATTTCCATCTTTTGAGTTGGTTGGTTGTGGATATTCATATACAAAGTCTATGTCTTTTCTAACACCAACAATGATAACTCTTTCACGTGTCTGTGGTACTCCATAGTTTGCTGCATTTAGAACTTTGTACTGAACCTCATAATTTAAATTTCTAAAATCGCTCATTATCATCTTGAAAGACTCCCCTTTGTTTAGGGACAGAATTCCTTTTACGTTTTCTGCAAGAAAGAACTTGGGGCTTTTGTCTTTAATAACTCTTAGGAGCTCTTTATACAACACATTACGCTCGTCTGTCGTATGCCTTTTTGTATTTGCCACTGAAAAGCCTTGGCATGGGAAGCCTCCTATAACGATGTCGCAATCAGGAATTTCTTCCGATGGTATTTCCTTTATATCTTTCTCAACGATATGGTCACCGATGTTCTTCCTGTAAGTAGCTACGGCATCCCCGTATAAGTCATTAGCCCATACGATAGTGTGTCCAGCCTTTATAAAGCCCAAATCCAAACCTCCAGCACCACTAAACAATGATACAACTGTCATTATGATACAATTCTTTCTAAACGTTTCAATTCTAACCCCAGTAACTTTGCAAAATGCACGGGTACTGCATTTCCTATTTGACGGTAGCATGCCCCCATTTTCCCCTTAAACACAAAGTTTCGGGGAAAAGTCTGCACAACAGCACTTTCTCGTATTGACAATCTACGTTCTCCATTATAATGGGGTATAGCGCAGACACCGCCCTTGCCGTTTCCTCTTGCTAATATGGTAGGCGATGGTTTGTCTGGGTCTGTTACTCTGTGCGCCGTAAAGTTGCGAGCAACAAAACGGTAAGCCGAACCATAGTTGTTTGGGTCTTTATCAGTATCTCCTATTGGTGGCAAATCACCAATTGCTTCTTTTATGGATTTCCATTTGGGAAGACCTTCTTTACCGTCTTTAGAATTTGTTGGATTAGGAAAGTTAAAAATCATATTTGCCCCCAAATCCTTTCTTTGTCCAATAAATAGAACTCTTTCACGGTGTTGCGGAACTCCATAATCAGCCATATTTACTTTATGTACTTCAACAATATATCCAGCTTCTTCAAAATCTGCCTTGATTTGTTCAACAACACTACCTTTGCCCAAACTTAATATGCCTTTTACGTTTTCGGCAATAAAGAATTTTGGCTGTTTTTCTTTTATGGCGTTATAGAAGAATTTATACAATACATTTCGTTCGTCATCTATGTTGCGCTTCATGTTAGCCATAGAAAACCCCTGACAAGGGAAACCACCAACGACAACATCTGCCGATGGTACTTTTGTAATGTCTATTTTCTGAATATCTGCCTGTATTATATGGTCATTGATATTTGCTTTGTATGTTGCTACGGCATCTGCATCAATATCATTAGCCCAAATGACATCGTTGCCTGCTTGAATTAAACCTAAATCCAAGCCGCCAGCCCCACTGAATAGTGATATGATTTTCATATTTCTTGTTTATTCATAAAATATACAGGTGAGTTTCTCGCCCCCTCTTTTCTTAATACACCAATCTCTGTGAAATGTTTCAGCCATTTAAGTGCGGAGTTTTGGCGTAACCCGAAGTGTATTTCCATTGCACGGCGGTTGATGCAGATGTTAGTGGAGAGATATTCCTTTATTTTCTCCAACATCATTTCTTCCGTGTGTTCTTTTGACTTGGTGGAGAATTTTGCACGCTCAAAATGCACATTTCTTTTTACCTCTTGCAACATGGAAGCATCGGGGCGGAAATTGATGTTGCGCACGCTTATATAGTCGGCACGTGCTTTGTCGATAGGCTTGTCTTCTGACATGTTCAGGTTTACTGACAGCGAGAAGTAGCCTATGGATGGAATGTAAAAGCGGTTGCCATGTGACAGATGCTGAATCATACATTCGCGCAAAGCCGACAAAGTGGCCTCCACATCGCCTTTTGTCAACGAACATGATGACTGTATATAACTTTCAAGTTGTTGTGCAGACATAGGCGTACCCTCGAAGATACGTGCAAAATGCCGTTCCTTGCCCGTTCCTTGTGAATTCTTTATTGATTGTATCTCGTATTTTATGCTCATCCGATTCTGTTGTTTTGTCTACAAAGTTACATAATATTATGCAAGAAAGAGAACAAAAGCACTAAGAAACTTATTTTAAAGCACCTTTATATATGTCTTACATCGGTCGTTCAATGTGCTTATTACGAACGATAGGCATGTTTACTTCGACCATTAAGCATGTTTACTTCGACCGAAGTAAGATAAATAAACAAAACCTTTAGCGTAGCTTTTATAATCTTTCAGAATGACTTTTAACTTAAAGAAGGGAATGGATAATAATGGGAGTATAAAAATATACCCTTTACATTAATTTCATGATAGGGATATTCCTATCTTAAATAGGCGATTCCCCGCTTTGAGTTACACGGCATTTTTTTACCTTTGCATATATAACATAAAAGACACAAGGTTATGAAGAAATTGTTTGCAAGGCTGATGATGACGGCTGTAATGCTGTTTACTGCTTCTATGGTTGAGGCTCAGAGAATGGGGGATGACACTTATGTGGTATTGGGTCATGGTTATGCCAAAGACAGCGAGAATGTATATCTTAATGGACAGGTGCTTCCGTGGGTTGATCCACATACCTTTTCGCTAAAAAGGTGCGACGGCCATCAAAGCTATAGGTGTTTTGAGAAATATGTAATATCCCATTCAGACGTGTTCTATGATGGAAAGAAATTGGATGATGCATCAGCCTCTTCGTTCAAGGATTTGGGATACGGATATGGTAAGGATTCCTTTGATGTGTATTTTTGTGGCAAGAAGATCTGTGGTGCAAGTGCCAATTCGTTCCGACTGCTGAAGGACGGTTATGCCAAAGACGCCTTTGACGTCTATTTCTATGGTGAGAAGGTAAGCGATGCCAGTGCCTCAAGTTTTAGTGTGGATGAAAATGGTTATGCTCACGATACGTTCTCCACTTATTACTTTGGGAAGAAGATTGGAGATTGATTGCCATTAAAGAAGCAAGATGTGAGCTGTATTGAGAATAACGAAAAAGAGCGCCAATAAGCTATGTGTATTGATTGCATAGCTTATTGGCGCTCTTGTTTTTTATTAGCGTAATTATTACTTATAGAGATATCTCTTGATGCTCTTCTTCGGAGTCTTCTCAAACTCTTCCTTTACAATCTCGATGGCAGCGAGCTTGCAGTATGCAGGCTGTGTGGAGTTGAGTTCCTGACGGTTCTGCTCCATGATACCTTCGAGGTCTGACTCGTTGAGGCGCATTGTGGCAGCCTCGTCGAAGTCGGGATAAACCAAGCCAACGAGTTTCTCTCCGCGCTGTACCACCACGCACTCGTTAACCATTGCCATGGAGTTGAGGCGGTCTTCGATTTCCTCAGGATAGATGTTCTGGCCGTTTGCTCCAAGAAGCATGTTCTTTGATCTGCCCTTGATGTATACGTTGCCGTCGGCGTCCATTGTGCCGAGGTCACCGGTATGATACCATCCCTCAGAGTCGAGACTCTGTGCCGTTGCCTCTTCGTTCTTGTAGTAGCCGAGCATTACGTTCAGACCGCGTGCGAGAATCTCGCCGGGAACATTCTCGGGATCGGGGCTGTCAATCTTTACCTCCATGTGAACGACGGGCTTTCCGCATGAACCGGGGGCGAAATCGTGATAGTCAGCGTAGCAGATAATCGGTGCACACTCCGTGGCTCCGTATCCTACGGTGTAGGGGAAGCCGATGCGCTTGAGGAACTGCTCCACTTCCTGATTGAAGGCTGCACCTCCGACGATAATCTCATAGAAGTTGCCACCGAACGCTTTAACCACCTGGTCGCAAATCTTCTGGTTGACCTTCTTGTTTACGACGGGCATGTTGAGGAGAAGGCGCATACGATTGTTCTGAATCTTCGGGAATACCTTCTTGCGGATGATTTTCTCGATAACCAGAGGTACGGCTATGATGATGGCTGGTTTGACCTCTGCGAAGGCTGCTGCGATGATGGCAGGACTGGGCACACGTGTGAGATAGAATACGTGGCAACCGAAGATAAACTCAAACATAAACTCGAACGCCATGCCGTACATGTGTGCCATAGGCAGGATGCTGATGACGTTGTCGCCCTTCTTTATTATCTTGCCAAGCACAGTCATGGCGAAGTCGTAATTGCTCCAAAGTGCGCGGTAAGGTACCATCACGCCCTTTGAGAAGCCGGTTGTACCGGAGGTGTAGTTGATGAGTGCGAGTTCGTCCGGCGACTGTTCCTTGTAATAGTTGACGTGCTCCTTGCGGAAATACTTGGGGTATTTCTTTCCGAACAACTCGTTGAGGTGCTCACGGGCGTATGTCAGCTTGTCCGTGCGTGAAATCACGAGCGAGTAGTCAGGCAAGTAAATGATGCCTTCCAGATGCGGCATCTTTGTCTGGTCGATGACCGTAGCCACGTAGTCGCCCACAAAGAGCAGCTTTGCCTCACTATGGTTTACGATGTTGTGAATCTGGTCTGCTGTGAACTCGTGCAGAATGGGTACAGCCACAGCACCGTAGGTCAGTGTTGCAAGGAAAGCCACAGCCCAGCTGGAACTGTTTCGTCCGCAAAGTGCGATCTTGTCGCCTTTCTGTACGCCGCTGCTTTCGAAGATGATGTGTAGTTTCTCAATCTTGCGAGCCACGTCGTGGTATTGCAGTGTTGCACCCTTAAAGTCAGTAAGTGCGTCCTTTTCCCAGTTGGATACGATACTTTTTTCTATCAGTTCGTTATAACTCGGTATTTTCATCCTTTGTCTTGATTTTGGTATGAGGTGTTGTCTCTTTTATTTGTAAAGATATCTCTTTATGCTCTTTTTGGCAGTTTTCTGAAATTCTTCCTTATGTATCTCTATTGCTGAGACCTTGCAGAAGGGTGGTAGTTGTGAGTTGAGTGTCTTTAGGTTCTCGTCCATCACTCCCTGTACGTCGTTGTCGTCGAAGTCCATGGCGTCCTTGTCTTCCTGCTCAGGATGTACGAGGGCAACGAGTCGGTTGCCGCGTTGTATGATGATGCTCTCTCCTACGAGCGGCAGGTTGTTGAGCTTGTCTTCTATTTCCTCCGGATAGACATTCTGTCCGTTGGCGCCGAGGAGCATGTTCTTTTTGCGTCCCTTTATGTAGAAGTAGCCGTCTGGTGACATGGTGGCAAGGTCGCCGGTATGGAACCATCCGTCGCTGTCAATCACTTCCTGCGTGGCTTTCTCGTTTTTGTAGTAGCCGAGCATCACGTTTGTGCCTCTTGTAATCAGCTCGCCGGGCTTGTTGGCAGGGTCAGGACTGTCAACCTTCACCTCCATGTGCTCCACGGCAGGTCCGCATGACGATATGCGATACTTGTCATAGTTGGCGAAGGTGATGAGTGGCGCTGTCTCTGTGGTGCCGTATCCGATGGTTACGGGTACGCCGACATCGTTGAGGAATTTCTCAATACATTGATTGAGAGGCGCTCCGCCTACGATTATCTCAAAGGCATTGCCGCCAAAGGCTTGCATGATGCGCTCGCGTATGTGCTGCTTTATCTTCTTGCTTATTACGGGCATGTTGAGCAGAATCTTCATACGGCTGGTCTGCACTTCTGTGAGCACCTTGCGTCTGATGATCTTCTCTACGACGAGCGGCACGGCAACGATGAGTCGGGGCTTCACTTCCGCAAAGGCTTCTGCTATCAGCGATGGCGACGGCAGTCGGTTGAGGAAGTAGATGTGGCATCCGCCGATAAATCCGAACAGGAACTCCACAGCCAGTCCGTACATGTGTGCCATCGGCAGAATGCTTACCAGATTGCTTCCCGGCTTGACATTCGGAGAGAGGCACTTGAGGATATGGTCGAGGTTTCCCCAGATGGCACGATAGGGCAACATCACTCCTTTGGAGAATCCGGTTGTGCCTGACGTGTAGTTTATCATTGCGAGTTCCTCCGGGCTTTGCTCCTTATAGTAATGTACGTGTTCCTTACGGAAGTATTTTGGATAACGCTGACCGAAGATCTCATTGAGATGTTCTCTTGCGAAGACGAGCTTTTCTGTTCTTGCTACGACAATGGAGAAATCGGGTAAGTAGACTATACCCTCCAGTCCCGGCATGGCGTCAGGGGTGATCTGTGTCTTAACGATGTCGCCGGCAAACAATAGCTTTGAGTCGCTGTGGTTTACGATGTTATGTATCTGATCTGGCGTAAACTCGTGTTGTATAGGTACTGCGACGGCTCCGTATGTCAGCGTGGCTAAGAAAGCCACTGCCCAATGACTGCTGTTTCGTCCGCAAAGGGCTATCTTGTCACCTTTCTGTACCCCGCTGTTTTCAAACAATATATGCAGCTTCTCTATCTTTCTTGCTACATCATGGTATTGGAGTGTCGCTCCCTTATAGTCTGTAAAAGCGTCTTTTTCCCAATACTTAATAATACTGTTCTCTATATAAGAGTTGAAACTGGGTATTCCTTCCATTGCACAATCTTCTAAATTTTGTGCAAAGGTACGTCATTATTTGCACAATACCAAAACTTTTGTGCGGTAATTGGTTTCTTTGGTTCAAGATATCCCTATTTTTATACGTTTTAGACCGGTTTTTGTCAAGCCTATTCGTATCGCATTGATTTGGCAGGATGTATGTGTGAAATCATATAGCTTGGTGCAATAAGTACGAAGAGCGCTATGAGGAGCGTGCCGACGTTAAGCAGGAGCACTAAAAGCCAGTTGATTTCCACGGGTACTGTGTCGACGTAATATGTTGCAGGGTCGAGCTTGAATATGTCTGCAGCCTCTTGCAGAAACAGCAATGCCAGGGCGATGATGTCGCCGATGATGAGTCCCTTGCCGATGATGAATGCTGCAAACCACAGGAATATGTGGCGTATGGTGTCGTTACGTGCTCCCAATGCCTTAAGGATGCCTATCATTGTGGTACGCTCAAGGATGATGATAAGCAGTCCGCTAATCATTGTCACTACAGCCACGGCTGTCATTATGGCGAGGATTATCCATACGTTAAGGTCGAGCAGGTCGAGCCATGAGAATATCTGTGGCGAAAGTTCGCGTATGTTTTTTGACGAATATGTGTTGCCGTAACTGTCTGTTGTGCGGTTTACATTTCTTATTATGATGTCGCTTGTCTCCGAGAGCTTGTTGAAGTCGCTGACCGTAAGCTCCGCTCCGCTTGCAAGGTCGGTGGTCCAGCCGTTCAGCTTCTGTGCAGTATAGAGGTCGCAGAACACAGTTATCTTGTCATACTGAGAAAGGTTGGTCTGATAGATGCCTTGGATGGTAAGCTTTCGCGTGCGCACACCGCCTTCGCCGATGAAGTAAGCGAAGATGCGGTCTCCGCTCTTCACCTGCAGTTTGTCAGCCATCGTCTTTGAGATGAGGATTTTGCCGGTGCTTGCCTTGTCTGAGAATACGGGTATGCTGCCGCTCACCATGTTCTTGTGGATGAACGTGGAGTCGAATTCCGGACCAACTCCCTTGAACATCACTCCAAGGAAGTCGTTGTCGGTCTTAAGTATGCCTTGTTTGGTGGCGAATCGCTGAACGTGTTCCACGCCTTGCGTATTGTTGAGCACGCTCATCATCGAGTCGTTCATCACGACCGGCTGGTCTGTAGCTGACGACTGCAGGGCGTAGAAGTTTGCTACTTGTATGTGGCTGCCGAATCCCACTACTTTGTCCCTTATGGTATGCTTGAATCCAAGCACCACGCTGACGCTGATTATCATTACTGCAAGTCCGATTGCCACACCCGCTGTGGCAATACGTATAGCCGGCTTCGATACCTTCTGCTTGTCGTCAGTGTGGTCTGAATGTATGCGGCGTGCTATAAAAAGGGGAAAGTTCATTTTTAGAAATGTTTAATGTTTGATATTTAATTGTTTGGCTTTGCTTGTAAATCCAGCGGCAAAAGCCAAACATTAAATATCAAACATTAATTTAAGTTGTTGTTAAATGTATTGTTTTCTTAATTATCAGTCAGCGTCCTCCACGCGTCCCGGATAAGCTTCCAGAGCCTTGCGCAGCACGATGAGTGAGCGCTCGAGGTCTTCCTTCTTGAGGACGTATGCGATTCGGACCTGATTGCGTCCGGCTCCCGGGGTGGTGTAGAAACCGGCAGCTGGAGCCATCATGACGGTCTCGCCTTCGTACGAGAACTCTTCCAGACACCAACGGCAGAATTTCTCCGAGTCGTCCACGGGAAGTTTTGCCACGGTGTAGAAGGCTCCCATCGGTATCGGCGAGTAGACACCGGGTATGCGGTTAAGACCGTCGATAAGACATTTGCGTCGTTCCACATACTCTTCATACACGTCACGGTAATATTCCTCCGGTGCGTCAAGTGACGCTTCTGCTACAATCTGTCCGAGGAGTGGGGGAGAGAGACGAGCCTGACAGAGCTTCATTACTGCAGCGCGTACTTCCGGATTCTTCGATATCAAGGCACCGATGCGGATGCCACACTCGCTGTATCGCTTCGAGACTGAGTCGATAAGGATGACGTTCTGCTCTATGCCCTCAAGGTGACAAGCCGAGATGTACGGCGAACCGGTGTAGATATACTCTCTGTATACCTCATCAGAGAAGAGATAGAGGTCATACTTCTTCACGAGATCGCGAATCTGATTCATCTCACGGCGTGTGTAGAGATAGCCGGTAGGGTTGTTGGGGTTGCAGATAAGGATGGCACGTGTGTGCTCATTAATCAGCTCTTCAAACTTCTCCACCTTAGGCAGCGAGAATCCTTCCTCTATGGTGGTGGCAATGGTGCGTATCTTTGCTCCGGCAGAGACGGCAAACGCCATGTAGTTGGCGTATGCCGGTTCCGGGATTATAATCTCGTCGCCAGGGTTCAGACATGACATGAAAGCGAAAAGCACAGCTTCCGAACCGCCAGCCGTGATGATGATGTCATCCGCACTGACGTTGATATTGAACCGCTTGTAGTAATTCGTCAGCTTCTCTCTGTATGAGAGATAGCCTTGTGAAGGCGAATACTCAAGGACAGAACGGTCGATGTGTTTCAGAGCGTCCAGTCCCACTTGCGGTGTCGGCAGGTCAGGCTGACCAATGTTCAGGTGATACACCTTTACACCGCGTTTCTTTGCGTCTAACGCTAAGGGAGCCAATTTTCTGATTGGCGATTCGGGCATTTCAAGTCCGCGTACTGATATTTCTGGCATGTTAAGTGTTTTCTTGTTATTGATTTGTTTGTCGGATTGTCACTGAATAATGCAAAGATACTACAAATAGTAATAAGTGCAAAATTTTAGACTGCTCTGTTTTTAGTCTTTTTTCTTTCCGAGAGACTTTATCCAGCTGATTGGCTTCTTCAGAATCTGTGTGATGGCGCTTGTCTGCTTCACGGCAGGCACGTTGGATGTCTGCTGCTTTGTCTGCTCCGTCTTTGCTGATGACTGTCTGTTGTTGCCATTACGGTCTTTTCTGCCGGAAGGACGACGCTGCTTGCGACGCTGACCGTCAGTCTGCGGCTTATTGTCTTGGCGCTCTGCCTGCGGCTTGTTCTGACGCTCTGTCTGCTGTTTGCTTTGGCGCTTCTCGTCCTGCTGTTTCTGTCCGTCACCCTGAGGTCTTTCCTTGCGTCTGTTTTGCTGCGGCTTCTTGTTTGTAGCCTCGTTGTTGCCATTCTCTGCAGTTACGTCTTTCTTCTGACGCGGTCCTCTTGAGCGCTTCTTGCGTGGCTTCTGCTCAGCGTTTTCAGGGTTGGTGTTGTCCTGCGCTTTTGTTTCGTTATTGGCGTTTGTGGCAGCTGCGTCCTTATCTGTAGGAGCGTTCTTGCCTTCTGTCTTATTCTGCTCGTCGGTGGCGTTGCGCTTCTTTCCGCGTCCTCTTCCGTTGCCGCCACGTCCTCTTCCATTGTTCTCACCGTTGCCGCCGCGTCTTTGCTTGCCGCCGCGTCCGTTGGAACGTGCTGCGTTATAGTCAGGAGCCTCGCCGAGACCTTCTGGCAGCTGGTTCTTTTCCACCTCTCTGCCGAGGAATTTCTCAATCTGCTTGAAGCTGCTGATTTCGTCTTCAGCTACAAAGGTTATTGCCACGCCGTCACGCTGCGCTCTTGCCGTACGTCCGATACGGTGAACATAGTCCTCCGGATCGTGCGGAACGTCGAAGTTGATGACCATTGCGATGTCGTCGATGTCGATGCCTCGTGCAACGATGTCCGTAGCCACGAGTACGTCTATCTGACCTGTCTTGAATTTATAGAGAATCTCGTCACGCTCTGCCTGCTCCAGGTCGGAGTGCATCTCGCCTGAGTTGATCTTCATCTGCTGCAGAGTACGGTTGATGGCCTTCACCTTCTGCTTCTTTCCTGAGAAGATAATCACGCGGTTGAGGTCGCCTTTTCTGAAAAGGTCCTTAATGATGCCGATCTTCTGTGTTTCGTAGCAGACATAAGCGCTCTGCTTGATTTTCTCTGCAGGACGGCTGACGGCAATCTTCACTTCCACCGGATTCTTAAGCAGAGTCTTTGCCAGTTCTTCTATCTTCTCCGGCATAGTGGCGGAGAACATGATGGTCTGGCAATCGGTAGGCAGCTTGCTTGCTATCATCTTGATGTCCTCAGAGAAGCCCATGTCCAGCATGCGGTCAGCCTCGTCAAGTACGAAGAAGCTCACCTTGCTGAGGTCGGCGCTACCGAGCGAGATATGGCTGATGAGTCGTCCTGGTGTGGCGATAACCACATCGGCTCCCATCTGGAAGCTCTTCAACTCCTGATCATAGCGGTTGCCGTCGTTGCCGCCATACACAGCCACGCTGCTTACACCTGAGAGATAATAGCCGAAGCCCTGCATGGCTTGGTCAATCTGCTGTGCCAGTTCTCGTGTCGGGCTCATAATCACGCAGTTGATGGCATCCTTCGGATATCCTCCGTCGTCCAGCTTCGAGAGGATAGGAAGGAGATAAGCAGCTGTCTTTCCCGTTCCGGTCTGTGCTACACCGAGGAGGTCGCGTCCCTCAAGGATTGGGGGAATACACTTTTCCTGAATAGGTGTGCATTTGTCGAAACGCATATCATATAGTGCGTCAAGCACATGGTCGTTGAGTTCTGTTTCGTCGAAATACATTACTTGTAATGTTTAATTGAATAATGTTTATAAGTTTACGTAGCGGTAAGGCACGTAGAGATTGTGCCTACCGCTTTTAGTTCGGTGCCTTTCTGTAGCAGAAGTATGCCACTACAGCAAAAATCATATTAGGCACCCATGCAGCGAGCATTGGTGGAGCTCCGGCATTGATGGCGAATGTCGCCGATACTGTTTGCAGCATGATATAGCCGAAACTCAGCGCCAATCCTATTCCCAGATACATACCCATGCCGCCTTTCCTCTTGCGCGAAGACAGCGACAAGCCAATGGTGGTCAGGATGAACGAGGCGAAGGACGAGGCTATGCGTTTGTGATACTCCACCTGATATTGCACCACATTGCCGTTACCGCGGTCAATCTGCTTAGAGATATATTCCTTCAGCTCCGGCGAGGTGAATGTCTCTTGCTGGCCTTTTGAGTATACAAGGTCGGTCGGTTCCATCTGTATCAGCGTGTCGCGCTTTGCTCCGCTGGTGATGTGCTCTTTCAGTCCGTGCAGCTCTCGTATCTTCCAGTTGGTCAGTGTCCAATGATACTTCGAGTCGGAGATGGTGTCGTACTGTGCTTCCATTGCCGTCATGTGACTGACGAGCTTCTTGTTCTCAAACTTGTCCAGCGAGAATCCGAATCCACGCTTCATGTTATTGTCGTAATGCTGTATGTAAGCTATCGTACCTCGGTCTACCTGCAACATCACGTTGTCCGCACTGGTGTTCTTCTTCTTGTTCTTATACATCGACTCGAAGTTCTGCCTTACCACTGTTCCGTGGGGTATGACGTAGGCAGAGAGAAAGAACGACAGAGTGGATATCAGCACGCACGATATCATGTATGGTCTCATGAGTCGCTTAAAGGATACGCCTGCTGCCAGCATCGATATAATCTCCGAGTTGGATGCCAGCTTTGACGTGAAGAAAATCACGGCAATGAAGACAAAGAGCGGGCTGAAGAGATTGGCGAAGTAAGGCACAAAGTTGGCGTAATAGTCGAATACGATGGCCTTAAGAGGCGCATGGTATTGGCTGAACTTCGCAAGGTTCTCGTTAACGTCGAAGACGATGGAGATGCTGATAATCAGCAATATGGAATAGATGTACGTACCGATGAACTTACGTATGATATACCAGTCGAGAATCTTTATGTATCTCAGCGGGTTAAGGACATTCAATACCCTAAGGAAGGCAAGCTTGCGTGCAGTCCATGCCATTGCCTTCCTTAGTGTCCTTGTATGCGATTCCCACCATCGTGCGACGTGGAGCAGGTGGCGAAAGCGTCTGATGTTCTTTCTTTTCATCTTACTGTTTTTTCCTAAATCCTTCTTCCGAGATTGTCAATAACGCTGCGTTTCCACTGTACGAAGTCGCCTTGTTCGATGTGGGTGCGTGCGTCTGTGACGAGTCGTAGGTAGAAGGCGAGGTTATGGATGCTCGCTATCTGCATAGCCAGAAGTTCCTGCGCCTTGAAGAGGTGGTGGAGGTACGCCTTGGTGTGGATGCGGTCGATGTCGCATCCGTCGGGATCGATAGGAGAGAAGTCCTGCTCCCACTTCTTGTTGCGCATGTTCATGGTGCCGTTGTAGGTGAAGAGCATGGCGTTGCGTCCGTTACGTGTAGGCATAACGCAGTCGAACATGTCCACTCCGCGCTCTATAGCCTCGAGAATGTTCTGTGGTGTTCCCACTCCCATAAGATATCTGGGCTTGTCTTTCGGGAGAATCTCGTTCACCACCTCAATCATCTCGTACATCACCTCAGTCGGTTCGCCTACAGCCAATCCTCCGATGGCATTGCCGTCGGCTCCCTTGTCTGCCACGAACTTGGCAGCCTCTCTTCTCAAGTCCTTATATTTACATCCCTGTACGATGGGGAAGAGGCTCTGACGGTGTCCGTAAAGCGGTTCGGTCTCGTCGAAACGCTTTATGCAGCGGTCGAGCCAGCGCTGTGTGAGGGCAAGGCTCTTCTTGGCATACTCGTAATCGCTCTCTCCCGGAGGGCACTCGTCGAATGCCATCATGATGTCAGCACCGATGATGCGTTCCGTGTCCATGACGTTCTCAGGGGTGAAGATATGCTTTGATCCGTCAATGTGTGAGCGAAACTCGCATCCTTCTTCACGAAGCTTGCGGATACCTGTAAGCGAGAATACCTGGAAACCACCCGAATCGGTAAGGATAGGACGGTCCCATGTGTTAAACTTATGCAGGCCTCCTGCTTTGCGTATAGTGTCGAGTCCGGGTCTCAGGTAGAGGTGATAAGTGTTGCCGAGGATAATCTGGGCTTTCACCTGCTCGCGCAACTCCTGGAAATGTACACCTTTTACAGAGCCTACCGTTCCCACGGGCATAAAGATAGGTGTCTTTATCTGTCCGTGGTCGGTCGTTATTATACCGGTGCGAGCGTCTGAGGCACTGTCTGTATGTTGGAGTTCGAATGTCATTTTCTGCTTTTCTTGTCTCTTTTTTTACTTAATTCTTTTCTTCTTCCTTGATGCTGAGGTCGATGGGATTGTCCACCTTCTCGTCTGTGAGGGCGAACTTCCATACGTCCTGTACGTTCTCAACGTAATGGAACTCAACGCCCTTGCGGTAAATCTCGGGGATTTCCTCTATGTCTTTGCGGTTGTCCTGGCACATCACGATGTCCGTGATGCCGGCACGCTTGGCAGCGAGAATCTTCTCCTTTATTCCGCCTACAGGCAGAACCTTGCCGCGCAGAGTTATCTCTCCCGTCATAGCTGTGTTTTTGCGAACCTTACGCTGGGTTAGAGCCGAAGCTATGGAGGTGGCGATAGTGATACCTGCAGAAGGACCGTCCTTTGGTGTGGCACCTTCCGGCACGTGTATGTGGATGTTCCAGTTGTTGAAGATACGATAGTCCACGCCGAGAGAGTCGATGTGAGCCTTTACGTATTCGAGGGCTATTACCGCCGACTCCTTCATCACGTCACCGAGGTTTCCGGTCAGCGTCAGCTTGCCAGCCTTGCCCTTACTCAGCGAAGTCTCGATGAAGAGAATCTCTCCGCCTACGCTTGTCCAAGCCAGACCCGTCACTACACCGGCATAATCGTTGCCCTGATAGATGTCGCGATAGAATGGCGGTTTGCCGAGCAGGTCCTCTATCTCGTTGGGGGTGATCTTCTCATAGGGGAGCACGTCGTCAAGAGCCTTCTTGTATGCGAGCTTGCGCAGAGCCTTGTTCACCTGCTTCTCGAGCTGTCTTACACCGCTCTCTCTTGTGTACTGCTCTATTATCTTCTCAATGGCAGCCTTTGTGAATGTCGGCTTGTCCTCCTTGGCTGTAAGGCCGCAGTTGTCAATCTCACGCGGGATGAGATGGCGCTTGGCTATCTCTATCTTCTCCTCTGTGATGTATCCGCTCACCTCTATCAGCTCCATACGGTCGAGCAATGGACGCGGTATTGAGCCGAGATCGTTGGCTGTGGCGATGAAGAGCACCTTAGAGAGGTCGAAGTCCACGTCGAGGTAGTTGTCGTGGAAGGCGTTGTTCTGCTCAGGGTCGAGCACCTCAAGTAGAGCCGACGACGGGTCACCGTTGATGGTGTTCTGCGTCACCTTGTCAATCTCGTCAAGAATGAATACGGGATTAGCCGAACCTGCCTTCTGTATGTTCTTTATTATACGTCCCGGCATGGCACCCACGTATGTACGGCGGTGTCCGCGAATCTCCGACTCGTCATGCAGACCGCCCAATGACATGCGCACATACTTGCGCTTCATTGCCGCTGCGATGCTCTTTCCGAGACTGGTCTTGCCCACTCCCGGAGGACCGTAGAGGCAGATGATGGGCGACTTGAGGTCGCCTCTCAGCTTCAGTACAGCCATATATTCGAGGATACGCTCCTTCACCTTCTCCATGCCGTAGTGGTCATGGTTAAGTATGCGCTGTGCACGCTTGAGGTCGAGGTTGTCCTTGGTATATTCTCCCCAAGGAAGGTTTGTCATTGTCTGGAGATAGTTATACTGTATGCTGTACTCCGGGCTTTGCGGATTAAACATATCCAGCTTGTCAAGCTCCTTTCTGAATATCTTGTCCACCTCTTCCGGCCAAGCCTTGCTCTTAGCCTTCTCCTCAAGGTCCTTGCGTTCGGGCGAACCTTCGCCTCCGCCAAGTTCCTCCTTAATGTTCTTGATCTGCTGTTGCAGGAAGTATTCGCGCTGCTGCTCGTCGAGATCCTCGCGTGTCTTTGAGCGGATGTTCTGTTTCAGTTCCAGCAGCTGCATTTCCTTGTGCAGTACGCGGAGCGTCTGGATGACACGTTCCTTGATGCTTCCAGTAGAGATAAGCAGCTCCTTGTCCTCGATGCTGAACGGAAGGTTGGTGCAGACAAAGTCAACGGCTATAACATTATTAGATATATTGTTAAGCGCAAACTGCGATTCGTCAGGCAGGTCCTCGTTCATGCGGATATAGTTGAGCGTTGTGGAGCGCATATCCTCCATGGCTGTGCCAAACTCCTTGTCGTTTTCCTTCGGCATGTCCTCCATCGCCGGGCACACTTCGCCGAGCATAAAAGGCATTGTGCGTGTGATGCTCTTCAGACGGCATCTGCCGAGACCCTGTATGATGGCTGTGAGGTTATTGCCTGGACCGGGCATTTCCAGCACCTTCACGAGCTTAGCATAAACGCCATATTCGAAAAGGTCCTTGCCTTCCGGATTCTCCACTTCCTGGTCTTTCTGGCAGAATACGGCAAATGCCGCATCGTTATGTTTGCGCAGCTTGTCCAGCAAGTTGAGGCTTTGCTTGCGTCCTATGATGACGGGTGAGATAACACCAGGGAATATAGCAATGTTACGGGTTGCAAGAATAGGAAGCTCCCCGTCTATATTAACATTAAAGAGGTTTGTCACGTCGCCTTCGTAGTCGGCAATCATTTGAATGGATGTGCTACTTCTTTTGTTCATATCTTGTCTGTATGTCTTGAGGTTGGCAAGCTGAATGCGTTTGCCATCCGCCTATTAAGCCTACAAAATTACTCATTCTATTGCACAAAATAGCCTGTATTTTCCCTTTTTTGCTTTTTTGTTACTTTTTTTATTTGTTTTTTTAAGATATATAGGTAAAAAGACGTAATTTTGCAAATATACCACTTTTTACTTTAAGCAACTAATTTACATATATAATATATATAGTATGAAACTAAAGCAAATCTTATGTTCGCTGCTTTGTCTTGCCGCAACGTCAGGTGCCGTGGCACAGGACGCCGTACAGGCGGAGACTGAAGAGCAGAAGGACAAGCGTATGGAATGGTTCGATCATGCCAAGTTGGGCATCTTCGTACATTGGGGTATCTATGCCGTTAACGGCGTGTCAGAAAGTTGGTCGTTCCACAACAAATATCTGCCCTATGAGCAGTATATGTCGCAGTGCTCTGGCTTCACCGCAAGCAAATACGACCCCAAGGCTTGGCTCGATCTTATCAAGGAGAGCGGTGCACGTTATACTGTCATCACCACGAAGCATCACGACGGTGTGGCATTGTGGAACACGAAGTACAGCGACCTTAACACCGTGAAGGCTACGGCTGCCAAGCGCGACCTTCTTACTCCCTTCGTTAAGGAAGTGCGCAAGCACGGTCTGAAGCTCGGACTCTATTATTCGCTCATTGATTGGTCGCATCCCGACTATCCCAACTTCACTCGTACAGAGACACGTTACGACGTGAAGGACGATCCTGCACGTTGGCAGAAGTTCCTCAAGTTCGACTTCGACCAGCTTGGCGAGCTTAACGCATACAAGCCCGATCTCTACTGGTTTGACGGCGACTGGGAGCAGTCGGCTGAGACATGGAATGCCAAGGGAATGTCTGAATTCCTCCGCAAGGCCAACAAGAACGTCATCATCAACTCACGCATACAGGGCTACGGCGATTATGCCACTCCTGAACAGGGTGTGCCCGTGGTACGTCCCGAAGACAAGCATTGGGAGCTTTGCATGACCATGAACGATTCATGGGGATATCAGCATGCCGACACCAACTATAAGTCGCCCTACATTCTTCTGCGTACCTTCGTTGACTGTCTGTCTATGGGTGGCAATATGCTTCTCGACATCGGTCCTAAGGAGGATGGTACCATTCCTGAGGAGCAGGTGGCCATACTAAAGGAGTTCGGACGCTGGACCAAGAAGCATAAGGAAGCCATCTACGACACACGTGCTGGCATTCCGGGCGAACATTTCCAGGGTTACTCCACACTCAACAAGGCTGGCGACATCCTTTATCTCTACCTTCCCTACAAGCCCAACGGTCCCATCGAAGTGAAGGGCCTTATGAATAAGGTAAACCGTGTGTGGGTTGTCGGCGACGGCGAGATTATCAGCTCGAAGGTTTTCAACAAGAACTACTGGAGCGAGGTGCCGGGCAACTTGTATATCAACGTCCCCGAACGCTCACTTGACCCGATGATTACGGTTGTGGCTGTGCTTCTTGACGGCCCCATCAAGCTGTATCGCGGTGCAGGAAAGGTGATAGAGAGCAACTAATCTGATAAACTCAAAATCAGTAAATAATAAAGATGAGATACTTTTCTATTCTTATTTCCCTGATGGTCTCGCTCTCCGTTATGGCTGCTTCCAAGTCCAATCATAAGGAGTTTGCTGCGAAGGGCAACACCACGATAAAGGTGTTCGACAAGACTAATGTGCATTACGATCCTACAAAGATTGCCGGATTTAATGCCGCTGATGCTGACGGCATAATCCGCCTTGTCAACGGACGCATCATCCTTAAGAAGATTCAGGTGCCCCATTACGAGCGCAATGTTAAGGTATACATAAAGACCACCATCGCTTCCAACGGCGACAGATGGGACAAGACCGGCTCATGCTTTGTGCTTCCGCGCAAGTCTGCCATCAACCTCATGACCATAGCAGAGGGCAAGAACAAGTTTCCTGTCGTCGACTCTCTGAAGCTTGAGAAACTCGTAGGCGTGGTCGCCGGCAAGGACTATCTGCCCACCGTTGAGCTGATGCGATTCATGACTCCTTTCGGTGTGGGCTTCTACAGCAGCAATAATGACACGCTCACCTCTAAGCGCCGTCCCGTTTACATCCCGAAATGGGAGAAGTGCGTGCAGTGGCAGCAGGACATCACCGACCTCTATCCGCTTCTTGAGGATGAGGCTTACGTTGGTGTCTTTATTGACACATGGACAGAGCAGGGCTATCTCGCAAGCATGGAGCTGCAGTTTAAGGAGAGCACCATTTCTTGCGACCGCATGCAGCGTCGTCAGGTAATGCCGCTCCTCAACACCGTCTACTACATCGGTCAGGAATATCCCGACATCTTCGCACGCAAGCCCATCACCACCGACTTCGTTCTTCCGAAGGGAGCACGCAATGTCCGCCTGAAGTATATTGTTACTGGTCATGGCGGTCATGATGGTGGCGACGAGTTTGTGCAGAAGGAGAACATCCTTTCTGTAGACGGCAAGGAAGTGAAGCGCTTCATCCCTTGGCGTGACGACTGCGCCTCGTTCCGCCGTTTCAATCCTGCTACGGGTGTTTGGCTTGAGAAGCGCGTAGCTTCATACATCGGTGAGAATGGCTATACGGAGAAAGAGGTGGAAGAGCCGGTCGCTTCTTCCGACTTCTCACGCTCCAACTGGTGTCCCGGCACTGACGTCGTTCCTGAAGAAGTGGAGCTCGGCGACCTCAAGGCTGGTCGCCATACCTTCACTGTTGACATCCCGAAAGCCCAGCCCATAAACGGCAACGAGATGAACCATTGGCTCGTGTCGGCATATCTGGTTTGGGACGAGTAAGCAATGTTTGCATCTTGTTATAACTAATATAATGTGAAGCTGCTGGACACATACTGGATATTTGGTCATTAATCAAAAAGTCAGTATGCGTTCAGCGGCTTTTAATATAAATGTGATAGTAGATTAAAACTAAATAAGTATGAGAAAAACATTTTTGACTTTTGTGCTTACATTACTCGCTGGAGTATTGTTCGCACAGCAACCTGCAAGAGTTGCTGTTGCTGAGGGCACTTTGGAAGGCATCAACGAGTCTGGCATCAAGACATTCAAGAGCGTACCCTTTGCAGCACCTCCTGTAGGCGACCTGCGCTGGAAGGCGCCTCAGCCAGTGGAGAAATGGCAGGGCGTGCGCCAAGCCAAAGAGTTCGGTCCCAACCCGATGCAGGAGAATATCTTCGGCGACATGAACTTCGGTACGAAGAAGATGAGTGAAGACTGTCTGTATCTTAATATCTGGACTCCTGCAAAGACAATGGACGAGCACCTGCCGGTTCTTATCTATTTTAATGGTGGCGGACTGATGGCTGGCAGTGGCAGCGAACCTCGCTATGCCGGTAACGCCATGGCTCGAAAGGGCATTATCTCCATAACAGCCAACTATCGTGAGGGCATCTTCGGCTACTTCGCTCATCCGCAGCTCTCTAAGGAGACCTCATACAAAGGCTCAGGCAATTATGGCTTCCTCGATCAGGTGGCTGCCATTAAATGGGTAAAGGACAACATTGCTGCGTTCGGTGGCGACCCCAATCGCATCACCATCGTAGGCGAGTCGGCTGGCTCGATGTCAGTAAGCGCACTTATGGCATCGCCTTTATGCCAAGGACTGTTCGCCCAGGCAATGGGATCAAGCGGTTCGGTGGTAGGAATGAAGAAGGTTTCTACGCTTAAAGAAGCTGAGGCTAAGGGCTTGCAATTGACTAAAAAGATTGGCTGTAAGGACATCAAGGACCTACGTGCTATGTCTGCTGAAGAACTGATGAAGAAAGCCAATGTGAAAAGCGTACCTATATATAATGTAGACGGTTACTTCTGGACCAAGCAACCTTACGATGTGTTCGCAAATGGCGAACAGACCAAGGTGCCTTTGCTCATCGGTGGCAACAATCAGGAGATGAACGTGATGGCAGTTCTCTACGGAAAGGCTCCCACAGTGGAGAACTTGAAGAATGCGGTTAAAGCCACTTTCGGCGACGCTACTGACGAACTTTTCAAGCTTTATGGTCTCAACACCGATGCAGACGTGATGGGACAGCCTGGCAACGAGCTCGCTGGCGACCTCTTCCTTGATTACTCTACATGGAAGTGGGGCAATATGCACAAGCTCACTGGTGGTCAGCCCGTTTATCGCTACCGCTATTGCCATCCGCGTCCTGACATGGTGTTGAAGGACAAGGTGGCAGGTCTTGCCGGTGGTGTACAGGAAAAGACCTCTGACACTCCTGCTGCTCCGCGTGCTCTCGG
>ERZ507534.98-NODE-98-length-23145-cov-26.1595_pt1 | contig 23145 bp, 21 predicted proteins | sample MGYA00248658_ERZ507534 | MGnify/ENA primary metagenome ERZ507534 (study PRJEB26165, sample SAMN02676131) | human gut metagenome | isolation source: stool | host: Homo sapiens | place: USA | study: EMG produced TPA metagenomics assembly of the C.diff FMT (human gut...
AAATCCAAACAGCACGTCGATCCGGAAATCAGAATGGCTGAATGGATGCAGACGCTGAAGGAAACCGGGTTCGACATCCGGGCATATCGTGACGCGGCGGATCAGCGTGCGGAGATCCGCACGCAGGCGCCCGGGCCTGCTTCACAGGACGGGCCGGATGTGCAGCAGGCGGTGACACAGGCGATTGCCGGATTAAGTGAACGAAAAGTGCAGTTCACGTATACGGACGTGCTGGCCAGGACGGTCGGCATACTGCCGCCGGAAAATGGTGTGATTGAACGGGCACGCGCCGGTATCGATGAGGCCATCAGCCGTGAGCAGCTTATCCCCCTCGACCGTGAGAAGGGGCTGTTCACATCAGGAATTCATGTGCTCGATGAGCTGTCCGTCCGGGCACTCAGTCGTGACATCATGAAACAGAACCGGGTGACCGTACATCCGGAGAAAAGTGTCCCCCGGACGGCTGGTTACAGCGATGCGGTCAGTGTTCTGGCACAGGACCGTCCGTCGCTGGCCATTGTGTCCGGGCAGGGCGGTGCAGCCGGGCAGCGTGAGCGGGTGGCTGAACTGGTCATGATGGCCCGGGAGCAGGGGCGGGAGGTGCAGATTATCGCTGCTGACCGTCGCTCGCAGATGAACCTGAAGCAGGATGAACGGCTGTCCGGTGAGCTGATAACCGGACGTCGTCAGCTGCAGGAGGGCATGGTCTTCACGCCGGGCAGTACTGTTATCGTCGACCAGGGCGAAAAACTCTCCCTGAAAGAGACGTTAACCCTGCTGGACGGTGCCGCACGTCATAACGTACAGGTCCTGATAACCGACAGCGGGCAGCGAACCGGTACAGGCAGTGCGCTGATGGCCATGAAGGATGCCGGGGTGAACACGTATCGCTGGCAGGGCGGAGAACAGCGACCGGCAACCATCATCAGTGAACCGGACCGGAATGTCCGCTATGACCGGCTGGCCGGAGATTTTGCGGCCAGCGTGAAAGCCGGAGAAGAGAGCGTGGCACAGGTCAGCGGGGTACGGGAACAGGCCATACTGACACAGGCCATTCGCAGTGAGCTGAAAACACAGGGCGTGCTCGGACACCCGGAGGTGACCATGACCGCCCTGTCACCGGTCTGGCTGGACAGCCGGAGCCGTTATCTGCGGGATATGTACCGACCGGGGATGGTGATGGAGCAGTGGAACCCGGAGACACGCAGTCATGACCGCTATGTTATCGACCGGGTGACGGCGCAGAGTCACAGCCTGACCCTGCGGGATGCGCAGGGCGAAACGCAGGTGGTGCGTATTTCCTCCCTGGACAGCAGCTGGTCGCTGTTCCGGCCGGAAAAAATGCCGGTGGCAGACGGCGAGCGACTGAGGGTGACAGGGAAAATTCCCGGACTCCGCGTCTCCGGCGGTGACCGCCTGCAGGTGGCATCCGTCAGTGAAGATGCGATGACGGTTGTTGTGCCGGGGCGGGCTGAACCGGCCACCCTGCCTGTGGCTGATTCACCGTTCACGGCACTGAAGCTGGAGAACGGCTGGGTGGAAACGCCCGGGCATTCCGTCAGTGACAGTGCGACGGTGTTTGCCTCCGTCACACAGATGGCAATGGACAACGCCACCCTGAACGGTCTGGCCCGCAGCGGTCGTGATGTCCGGCTGTATTCCTCACTGGATGAAACCCGTACTGCGGAAAAACTTGCCCGCCATCCCTCCTTTACGGTGGTTTCTGAGCAGATAAAGGCGCGGGCCGGTGAGACATCGCTGGAAACCGCTATCAGTCTGCAGAAAACCGGGCTGCACACGCCGGCACAGCAGGCCATTCATCTGGCCCTTCCTGTGCTGGAAAGTAAAAACCTGGCCTTCAGCATGGTGGACCTGCTGACAGAGGCGAAGTCGTTTGCTGCAGAAGGAACCGGTTTTACTGAACTGGGAGGGGAAATCAATGCGCAGATAAAACGCGGTGACTTACTGTATGTGGATGTGGCAAAAGGCTATGGCACAGGCCTGCTGGTTTCCCGTGCGTCGTATGAGGCAGAAAAAAGTATTCTTCGCCATATTCTCGAAGGTAAGGAGGCGGTCACGCCGCTGATGGAGAGAGTACCCGGCGAACTCATGGAGACGTTAACGTCGGGACAGCGTGCCGCCACCCGTATGATACTGGAAACGTCCGACCGTTTCACGGTGGTACAGGGTTATGCCGGTGTGGGTAAGACCACACAGTTCCGGGCGGTGATGTCAGCCGTGAACATGCTGCCGGCGAGTGAGCGTCCCCGGGTTGTGGGGCTGGGGCCCACGCACCGTGCGGTCGGTGAGATGCGCAGCGCCGGCGTGGATGCACAGACGCTGGCGTCCTTTCTGCATGACACGCAGCTGCAGCAGCGCAGCGGAGAAACGCCGGATTTCAGCAACACGCTGTTCCTGCTCGATGAGAGCTCAATGGTGGGCAATACCGACATGGCACGGGCATACGCCCTGATTGCGGCCGGTGGCGGTCGTGCCGTGGCCAGTGGTGACACGGACCAGCTGCAGGCCATCGCGCCCGGTCAGCCTTTCCGTCTCCAGCAGACGCGCAGTGCTGCCGATGTGGTCATCATGAAGGAGATTGTGCGTCAGACGCCGGAACTGCGGGAGGCGGTATACAGCCTGATTAACCGGGATGTGGAAAGGGCACTGTCCGGGCTTGAGAGTGTGAAACCGTCTCAGGTTCCCCGTCAGGAGGGCGCATGGGCACCGGAGCACTCCGTGACGGAGTTCAGTCACAGCCAGGAAGCGAAACTGGCAGAAGCGCAGCAGAAGGCGATGCTGAAAGGTGAGACTTTTCCGGATGTCCCCATGACACTGTATGAAGCCATTGTCCGCGACTATACCGGCAGGACACCGGAAGCACGGGAGCAGACGCTGATTGTCACGCACCTGAATGAGGACCGGCGCGTACTGAACAGCATGATTCATGATGCACGGGAAAAGGCCGGTGAGCTGGGGAAAGAGCAGGTCATGGTGCCTGTCCTGAACACAGCGAATATACGTGACGGGGAGCTGCGTCGTCTCTCCACCTGGGAGAATAACCCGGATGCCCTTGCCCTGGTGGATAGTGTGTATCACCGGATTGCCGGTATCAGCAAGGATGACGGGCTGATAACCCTGGAGGATGCGGAAGGTAACACGCGGCTGATTTCGCCCCGGGAGGCGGTGGCTGAAGGTGTCACACTGTACACCCCGGACAAAATCCGGGTGGGGACCGGCGACCGGATGCGCTTCACGAAGAGTGACCGGGAGCGCGGTTATGTGGCCAACAGCGTCTGGACGGTGACAGCGGTTTCCGGTGACAGTGTCACGCTGTCAGACGGACAGCAGACCCGGGTGATTCGCCCCGGCCAGGAGCGGGCAGAGCAACATATTGACCTGGCTTATGCCATCACCGCCCACGGTGCGCAGGGGGCGAGTGAAACCTTTGCCATCGCGCTTGAAGGCACGGAAGGTAACCGGAAACTGATGGCCGGCTTTGAGTCAGCCTACGTGGCCCTGTCGCGTATGAAGCAGCATGTGCAGGTGTACACCGATAACCGTCAGGGCTGGACGGATGCCATTAACAATGCCGTACAGAAAGGAACTGCCCACGATGTGCTGGAGCCGAAACCGGACCGGGAGGTCATGAATGCGCAGCGGCTGTTCAGTACGGCACGGGAACTGCGGGACGTGGCGGCAGGCCGTGCCGTTCTCCGTCAGGCAGGGCTGGCCGGGGGAGACAGCCCTGCACGGTTTATTGCACCGGGACGTAAATATCCGCAGCCGTATGTGGCACTGCCGGCGTTTGACCGTAACGGCAAGTCAGCTGGTATCTGGCTGAACCCACTGACCACGGATGACGGAAACGGGCTGCGGGGATTCAGTGGTGAAGGACGGGTGAAAGGCAGCGGGGATGCGCAGTTCGTGGCCCTGCAGGGCAGCCGTAACGGAGAGAGCCTGCTGGCTGATAATATGCAGGATGGCGTCCGGATTGCCCGTGATAATCCTGACAGCGGTGTGGTGGTGAGAATTGCCGGTGAAGGTCGTCCGTGGAATCCCGGTGCCATCACCGGTGGCCGCGTGTGGGGGGATATCCCGGATAACAGCGTCCAGCCGGGGGCCGGAAATGGCGAACCGGTCACGGCAGAGGTACTGGCACAGCGGCAGGCTGAAGAGGCCATCCGCCGTGAAACGGAACGCCGCGCAGATGAAATTGTCAGGAAAATGGCAGAGAACAAACCTGACCTGCCGGATGGCAAAACAGAGCTGGCTGTCAGGGATATTGCCGGACAGGAGCGTGACCGGTCTGCCATATCTGAACGGGAAACCGCACTGCCGGAGAGTGTGCTGCGTGAATCACAACGGGAGCGGGAAGCGGTCCGGGAGGTTGCCCGGGAAAATCTGCTGCAGGAGCGTCTGCAGCAGATGGAGCGGGATATGGTTCGTGACCTGCAGAAAGAGAAAACCCTGGGCGGAGACTGATACAGGAAGACAAACACTGATGACAACGGATAACACGAACACGACACGTAACGATTCACTGGCTGCACGGACCGATACCTGGTTGCAGTCGTTTCTGGTCTGGTCACCCGGACAGCGGGATATCATCAAAACGGTGGCGCTGGTGCTGATGGTACTGGACCACATCAATCTGATATTCCAGCTGAAGCAGGAATGGATGTTTCTGGCCGGGCGAGGAGCCTTTCCGCTGTTTGCCCTGGTGTGGGGGCTGAATCTGTCCCGTCATGCGCATATCCGGCAACCGGCCATTAACCGGCTGTGGGGATGGGGAATTATTGCCCAGTTCGCATATTATCTGGCCGGCTTTCCCTGGTATGAGGGGAATATCCTGTTTGCCTTTGCAGTGGCGGCACAGGTGCTGACGTGGTGTGAAACGCGCAGTGGGTGGCGTACAGCAGCGGCCATTCTTCTGATGGCCCTGTGGGGGCCTTTGTCCGGCACCAGTTACGGCATTGCCGGGCTGCTGATGCTGGCGGTCAGTTACCGACTGTACCGGGCGGAAGACAGAGCGGAACGTCTGGCGCTGCTTGCATGCCTGCTGGCCGTTATTCCGGCACTTAACCTTGCCTCCAGTGATGCAGCGGCGGTGGCCGGTCTTGTAATGACGGTGCTGACCGTTGGTCTGGTGTCGTGTGCAGGAAAATCATTACCCCGTTTCTGGCCCGGGGATTTTTTCCCGGTATTCTACGCCTGTCATCTGGCTGTGCTGGGCGTTCTGGCGTTGTGACTGGTATGATACTGACGCTGATTCTGATTATTAATAAACAACATAACACAGGATATTTATGAAAATTACGGATCACAAACTCTCTGAAGGTATTGCCCTGACATTTCGTGTTCCTGAAGGAAATATAAAACATCCTTTGATTATCTTATGCCATGGGTTTTGCGGTATCAGGAATGTTCTGCTCCCTTGCTTTGCGAATGCCTTCACAGAAGCAGGATTCGCAACGATTACTTTTGATTATCGAGGATTCGGTGAGAGTGATGGAGAACGAGGGCGTCTGGTTCCTGCAATGCAGACCGAAGATATTATTTCAGTTATCAATTGGGCAGAAAAGCAGGAATGTATTGATAATCAGCGTATTGGGTTATGGGGAACATCGCTGGGAGGGGGGCATGTCTTCAGTGCAGCTGCGCAGGACCAACGCGTAAAATGTATTGTCAGCCAGCTGGCTTTTGCTGACGGTGATGTTCTGGTTACCGGAGAGATGAATGAATCGGAGAGAGCGTCTTTTCTGTCCACGCTGAATAAAATGGCAGAGAAGAAGAAAAACACCGGGAAAGAGATGTTTGTGGGGGTTACCCGGGTACTGAGTGATAATGAATCAAAGGTATTCTTCGAGAAGGTAAAAGGTCAGTATCCTGAAATGGATATAAAAATACCTTTCCTTACGGTTATGGAGACGTTGCAATATAAACCGGCAGAGAGCGCAGCCAAAGTACAGTGCCCAGTTTTGATTGTTATTGCCGGCCAGGATAGTGTTAATCCACCAGAACAGGGAAAAGCCTTATATGATGCTGTTGCTTCTGGTACTAAGGAATTATACGAGGAAGCTGACGCATGCCATTATGATATTTATGAAGGCGCGTTTTTTGAACGTGTGGCGGCAGTACAGACGCAATGGTTTAAAAAACATCTTTAATTGTCGGTATTAATATGTCAGAGGTCGTTGAGGTCAGCTTAATATCATAGTGAGTAGTTTCAACGACCTGGAGGACATATTTTCACAAAGGTCAGGGCAATCATGACAGAGCAGAAACGACCGGTACTGACACTGAAACGGAAAACGGAAGGGGAAACACCGACCCGGAGCCGGAAAACCATCATCAATGTCACCACGCCACCAAAATGGAAGGTGAAAAAGCAGAAACTGGCGGAGAAGGCTGCCCGGGAAGCAGAGCTGACAGCAAAAAAAGCGCAGGCCAGACAGGCGCTGTCCATTTATCTGAACCTGCCCTCGCTGGATGAGGCCGTGAACACCCTGAAACCCTGGTGGCCGGGATTATTTGACGGTGACACACCCCGACTTCTGGCCTGCGGTATCCGGGACGTGTTACTGGAAGACGTGGCGCAGCGGAATATCCCGCTCTCGCATAAAAAACTGCGCAGGGCGCTGAAGGCCATCACCCGTTCAGAAAGCTATCTGTGTGCCATGAAAGCCGGTGCCTGCCGGTATGACACGGAAGGGTATGTGACGGAGCATATTTCTCAGGAGGAAGAAGTGTATGCGGCAGAGCGTCTGGATAAAATCCGCCGCCAGAACCGGATAAAGGCAGAACTTCAGGCCGTGCTTGATGAACAATAAAAAAGCCTCCTTCACACTAAAGGAGGCGGAAAAATAAGGCTTCTCTGAAACCTTCTTCCATACCCGGCAGAAGAAGGTTATAAAAATTTATAACACATTCACCGGCCTGGATTAAAGGGGGAAGGAAAATGAACGGAACAGGGCGTGATTCGCAAAACTCCGGGGTATGGCGCTACCGGCAGGTCGGACGCCGGGCTGTCCGGCTGGAAGTCAGGGGGGACTGGCCGGGAGCCGCTGAGGCATGGCTACGGGCTGCGCAGTCTGCTCCCCGGACAGACTGGCAGCAGTTTGCCCGAAAAAGGGCTGAACACTGCCACCGGCGCTGCCGGGGAAGGGTGTAACGAAAAAGCAGCCTTCATTACTCCAGGGATTCAGAAGGCTGAATAATGCATGAGATTTGCTTTTTTTAATATCCGGTCGGAAAGTATGACCGGACAGTTCTGAGTAGCACAGAGTTTTTTCCATATTAAGTCGTGATTTTATATTTTGTGATTAATTTCACAAAATAAGGTGTTATTCAGTGTGTGCTGCGATATTCAGGATTACCTGAAATACAGGTGCCATTTATCTGATATGGAGAATAACATGAGGAAATATATTCCACTGGTATTATTTATCTTTTCATGGCCGGTATTGTGTGCAGATATTCATGGACGGGTTGTTCGTGTACTGGACGGTGATACCATCGAGGTCATGGACTCACGGAAGGCAGTGCGGATCAGGCTGATAAATATTGATGCACCGGAAAAGAAACAGGATTATGGCCGGTGGTCAACGGACATGATGAAATCACTGGTTGCAGGAAAAACGGTTACCGTCACATATTTTCAGCGAGATCGTTATGGTCGTATTCTCGGGCAGGTTTATGCACCAGACGGAATGAATGTTAATCAGTTTATGGTCCGGGCCGGGGCTGCCTGGGTATATGAGCAGTACAACACAGATCCCGTGCTGCCTGTCCTTCAGAACGAAGCCAGACAACAAAAACGTGGGCTCTGGTCAGATGCTGATCCGGTTCCCCCCTGGATATGGAGACACCGTAAATAAAGCGATGGCAATCTTATCATTCATCTGTTCTCAGCGGGAATAAAAATGGCGAAAACAAAACAGGAATGGCTGTATCAGTTACGGCGATGTTCATCAGTCAATACGCTGGAAAAAATTATTCATAAAAACAGAGACAGTTTATTAAACAGTGAACGTGAATCATTTAATTCAGCAGCAGACCACCGGTTAGCGGAATTAATCACCGGAAAGTTATATGACAGGATACCAAAAGAGATATGGAAATATGTAAGGTAATAATTCAGCATAATTAATTACCAGGAGCAGATAAACAATGAAGCTGATTATTTTTATTCTTATTGTTCTGATTATTGCAGCGTTACTTATCCGGATTATCCTCAGAAGTGTAAATCAGCATTCTCCTTTGCTGATGCAATTGCATGCGGCAGGTATACGGACCGGTGATGCAGAGCGAATACTGTCCGGCGGTGAATACTGGCAACGTCAGAAGACGCTGCTGACAGAAAGGGGTCGTCTCAGAAAACGGAAAATAAAGCACGCTAAGCCGGTTGCAGAGGCCGTAGCGGCCTGAACTTCCCCGCGCCGATCTTGGCGCTGCTGCGCCATAGGTAATCACCGGTCAGGTTGATGTGCTCCCAGCCGAGTGGCGACAGGTACTGCAATAGCGAGTCATCGACGGCATGACCATTGCCGCGCAACGCATGCGCCGCACGCTCCAGGTAGACCGTGTTCCACAGCACGATGGCCGCCGTCACCAGGTTGAGGCCGCTGGCCCGGTAGCGCTGCTGCTCGAAACTGCGGTCACGGATTTCACCAAGGCGGTTGAAGAACACGGCACGGGCCAGCGCATTGCGCGCCTCGCCCTTGTTCAGCCCGGCATGCACGCGGCGGCGTAGCTCGACGCTTTGCAGCCAGTCGAGGATGAACAGCGTGCGCTCGATGCGGCCCAACTCGCGCAGCGCGACGGCCAAGCCGTTCTGGCGCGGGTAGCTGCCGAGTTTCCTGAGCATCAGCGAGGCCGTCACCGTGCCCTGCTTGATCGAGGTGGCCAGCCGCAGGATTTCGTCCCAATGGGCGCGGACGTGCTTGATGTTGAGCGTGCCGCCGATCATCGGCTTGAGCGCGTCATAGGCGGCATCGCCCTTCGGGATGTAGAGCTTGGTGTCGCCCAGGTCGCGGATGCGCGGCGCGAAGCGGAAGCCCAAGAGGTGCATCAGGGCGAAGACGTGATCGGTGAAGCCCGCCGTGTCGGTGTAGTGCTCCTCGATCCGCAGGTCGGATTCGTGGTACAGCAGGCCGTCGAGCACGTAGGTTGAGTCGCGCAGGCCGACATTGACCACCTTGGTGTGGAATGGCGCGTATTGGTCGGAGATGTGGGTGTAGAAAGTCCGTCCTGGGCTGCTGCCATATTTTGGGTTGATGTGCCCCGTGCTCTTTGCCTTGCTAGCGGTTCGGAAATTCTGTCCGTCCGATGATGATGTGGTGCCATCGCCCCAGTGCCCGGCAAAGGGATGCCGAAACTGAGCGTTGACCAGTTCAGCCAACGCTGTCGAGTACGTTTCGTCGCGGGTATGCCAGGCTTGCAGCCAAGCGAGCTTCGCGTAGGTCGTGCCGGGGCAGGACTCGGCCATCTTGGTCAGGCCCAGGTTGATCGCGTCGGCCAGGATCGTGGTCAACAACAGGTTCTTGTCCTTGGCCAGATCGCCCGATTTCAAGTGCGTGAAGTGCCGGGTGAAGCCCGTCCACTCATCGACTTCGAGCAGCAGTTCGGTGATCTTGACGTGCGGCAGGACCATGGCTGTCTGGTCTATCAGCGCCTGCGCGGTGTCGGGCACCGCCGCATCCAGCGGCGTGATCTTCAAGCCCGACTCGGTGATGATGGCATCCGGCAGGTCGTTGGCTGCCGCCATGCGGTTGACGGTGGCAAGTTGTGCTTCCAGCAGCGTCAGCCGCTCATGCAGATATTGTTCGCAGTCGGTGGCCACGGCCAGCGGCAATTCGCTGGACTGCTTGAGGCTGGTGAACTTCTCGGGCGGTACCAGGTAGTCCTCGAAGTCCTTGAACTGGCGTGAACCCTGCACCCAGATGTCGCCCGAGCGCAGGGAGTTCTTCAACTCGGACAGCGCGCACAGTTCGTAGTAGCGCCGGTCGATGCCGGCGTCGGTCATCACCAGTTTCTGCCAGCGCGGCTTGATGAAGCCGGTCGGTGCATCGGCTGGCAGCTTGCGGGCGTTGTCGGTGTTCATGCCGCGCAGCACCTCAATGGCATCAAGCACGTTTTTGGCGGCGGGCGCGGCCCGCAGCTTGAGCACGGCAAGGAATTCCGGTGCATAGCGGCGCAGGGTGGCGTAGCTCTCGCCGATGCGATGCAGGAAATCGAAGTCATCGGGTTGCGCGAGCTTCTGCGCCTCGGTGACGCTCTCGGCAAAGGAATCCCAGGACATGACGGCCTCGATGGCGGCAAACGCATCGCGGCCTGATTGCTTGGCGTCGATCAGCGCCTGACCGATGCGCCCGTACAGACGTACCTTGGCGTTGATGGCCTTGCCTGACGCCTGGAACTGCTGCTGATGCTTATTCTTGGCAGCGTTAAACAGCTTACCCAGGATGCGGTCGTGCAGGTCGATGATTTCGTCGGTGACGGTGGCCATGCCCTCGGTGGCCAGCGCCACGAGAGTGGCGTAGCGCCGTTGCGGCTCGAATTTGGCCAGGTCGGCGGGTGTCATCTGGCCGCCCTCGCGGGCAATCTTGAGCAGGCGGTTCTGGTGAACCAGCCGCTCGATGCCGGTAGGCAGATCGAGTGCCTGCCATGCCTTGAGGCGTTCGATGTGTTCCAGCATATGCCGCGAATTTGGCTTGGCCGGAGACTGGCGCAACCAAGCCAACCAGGTCGTCTTGCCGTTGTCCCGGCGCTTGAGCAGATCGTCGAGGCGGCGGCGATGCGCGTCCGCCAGTGGTTCGGCCAAGGCGTCGTAGATGCGCCGGTTAGCACGGGTGATCGCCTCGGCACTCGCCCGCTCGACGGCGTTGAGGGCGGGCAGAATGACCGACTGCCGCCGCAGGTGCCCGATCAAGGCGCTGGCCAGCACGATGCCTTTGTCGGTTTGCATCGCCAGCTCGGTCAGCATCTGGACGGCCTGCCGGTAATGGCTCATGGTGAAGGGCCGGAAACCGAACACGGTTTGCAGCTCGCTCAGGTGCTCGCGCCGGGTCTGCTCCCGCTGGCCGTACTCGTTCCAGCTTTCGACGCCGACCTTGAGCTGGTCGGCGACCAGCTTCAACAAGGGCGGGAACGGTAGTTCATCGACGCCCAGGATGACGCCGGGAAAGCGCAGGTAACAGAGCTGCACCGCGAAGCCCAGCCGATTGGCTGGCCCGCGCCGCTGTCGGATGATCGAGAGGTCGGTATCGTTGAATGTGTAATGTCGGATCAGGTCGTCCTTGGAGTCCGGCAACGCCAGCAGGCTTTCCCGCTCGGCGGCGGACAGGATGGAACGACGTGGCATATTTACTGATCCGTTCTCAAGTATTGATACAGGGTTTCGCGACTGATTCCGAATTCACGAGCAAGCTTGGTCTTTTGCTCGCCAGCCTCGACACGTTGGCGCAGTTCGGCAATACGCTCAGACGACAGGGATTTCTTCCTGCCACGGTAAGCCCCGCGTTGCTTGGCGAGCGCAATACCCTCGCGCTGACGCTCGCGGATCAGGGCGCGCTCGAACTCGGCGAACGCGCCCATCACCGAGAGCATCAGGTTCGCCATCGGAGAGTCTTCGCCAGTAAAACTGAGGTGTTCCTTGACGAATTCGATATGCACGCCGCGTTGTGTCAGCGTTTGCACGATCCGGCGCAAATCATCGAGATTGCGCGCCAGGCGATCCATGCTATGCACCACCACGGTGTCGCCGGTGCGGGCGAAGCTTATCAGCGCTTCCAGTTGCGGACGCTTGACATCCTTGCCGGATGCCTTGTCGCTAAAAGCGCGATCAACCTTGACGCCTTCCAGTTGCCGTTCCGGGTTCTGGTCGAAGGTGCTGACCCTGATATACCCAATGCGCTGTCCAGTCATGGAATTCCCTGCAAAATGTCAGGGAAGACTCTATGACCTTCAACGAGATATGTCAATAAATTCAAAATTCAATCCTATCCTGACGCAATTTACACATGGCATCTGACATCAGGTTAGGGTATGCCTCAACCTGACGGCGGCGAATCACAAGCGTCCGGTTTGACGCTGGTTTCGGTCGCAGTGCTGGCCCGCGCCTGGAAGCGCTGATAGCACTCCAGCCCGCAGAAATGCTCCACGTACTCGGCCCCTTCCGGCGTGAAGGCGGCATCGAGCGGGATTTCCTTGCAGCACACGCAGCAACTGGTGCTCGGTTCATTGGCGTTCATGGTGGTGTTCCTCCATTGGTTGACGAAGCCGACGAAGGCCGCCGCCGGCATCGGCCTGGCGAACAGGAAACCCTGCACCGTGTCGCAACCCGCCTGCCGCAACCACGCAAGGCAGTCGGGTGTTTCCACACCCTCGGCTACCACCTCCATTGTCGTTTTCAGAAGACGGCTGCACTGAACGTCAGAAGCCGACTGCACTATAGCAGCGGAGGGGTTGGATCCATCAGGCAACGACGGGCTGCTGCCGGCCATCAGCGGACGCAGGGAGGACTTTCCGCAACCGGCCGTTCGATGCGGCACCGATGGCCTTCGCGCAGGGGTAGTGAATCCGCCAGGATTGACTTGCGCTGCCCTACCTCTCACTAGTGAGGGGCGGCAGCGCATCAAGCGGTGAGCGCACTCCGGCACCGCCAACTTTCAGCACATGCGTGTAAATCATCGTCGTAGAGACGTCGGAATGGCCGAGCAGATCCTGCACGGTTCGAATGTCGTAACCGCTGCGGAGCAAGGCCGTCGCGAACGAGTGGCGGAGGGTGTGCGGTGTGGCGGGCTTCGTGATGCCTGCTTGTTCTACGGCACGTTTGAAGGCGCGCTGAAAGGTCTGGTCATACATGTGATGGCGACGCACGACACCGCTCCGTGGATCGGTCGAATGCGTGTGCTGCGCAAAAACCCAGAACCACGGCCAGGAATGCCCGGCGCGCGGATACTTCCGCTCAAGGGCGTCGGGAAGCGCAACGCCGCTGCGGCCCTCGGCCTGGTCCTTCAGCCACCATGCCCGTGCACGCGACAGCTGCTCGCGCAGGCTGGGTGCCAAGCTCTCGGGTAACATCAAGGCCCGATCCTTGGAGCCCTTGCCCTCCCGCACGATGATCGTGCCGTGATCGAAATCCAGATCCTTGACCCGCAGTTGCAAACCCTCACTGATCCGCATGCCCGTTCCATACAGAAGCTGGGCGAACAAACGATGCTCGCCTTCCAGAAAACCGAGGATGCGAACCACTTCATCCGGGGTCAGCACCACCGGCAAGCGCCGCGACGGCCGAGGTCTTCCGATCTCCTGAAGCCAGGGCAGATCCGTGCACAGCACCTTGCCGTAGAAGAACAGCAAGGCCGCCAATGCCTGACGATGCGTGGAGACCGAAACCTTGCGCTCGTTCGCCAGCCAGGACAGAAATGCCTCGACTTCGCTGCTGCCCAAGGTTGCCGGGTGACGCACACCGTGGAAACGGATGAAGGCACGAACCCAGTGGACATAAGCCTGTTCGGTTGGTAAGCTGTAATGCAAGTAGCGTATGCGCTCACGCAACTGGTCCAGAACCTTGACCGAACGCAGCGGTGGTAACGGCGCAGTGGCGGTTTTCATGGCTTGTTATGACTGTTTTTTTGTACAGTCTATGCCTCGGGCATCCAAGCAGCAAGCGCGTTACGCCGTGGGTCGATGTTTGATGTTATGGAGCAGCAACGATGTTACGCAGCAGGGCAGTCGCCCTAAAACAAAGTTAGCCATATGAACTCGGAATCAGTACGCATTTATCTCGTTGCTGCGATGGGAGCCAATCGGGTTATTGGCAATGGTCCTAATATCCCCTGGAAAATTCCGGGTGAGCAGAAGATTTTTCGCAGACTCACTGAGGGAAAAGTCGTTGTCATGGGGCGAAAGACCTTTGAGTCTATCGGCAAGCCTCTACCGAACCGTCACACATTGGTAATCTCACGCCAAGCTAACTACCGCGCCACTGGCTGCGTAGTTGTTTCAACGCTGTCGCACGCTATCGCTTTGGCATCCGAACTCGGCAATGAACTCTACGTCGCGGGCGGAGCTGAGATATACACTCTGGCACTACCTCACGCCCACGGCGTGTTTCTATCTGAGGTACATCAAACCTTCGAGGGTGACGCCTTCTTCCCAATGCTCAACGAAACAGAATTCGAGCTTGTCTCAACCGAAACCATTCAAGCTGTAATTCCGTACACCCACTCCGTTTATGCGCGTCGAAACGGCTAACCATTCCGTCAACGGGACGCCAAAATGCTGCGCATTTTGGTTCCCTCCGCTGCGCTCCGGCTCTCGTTACGTCCAACGTTAGCACCACTGAAACCCAGCTTTATTTAGCTCATGTTTATTCAAACGGCATTTAGCTTTTCAGGCGTTATTCAGTGCCTGTTTTGCCTTTTTTCCGGGCTTCGCCTGCATGGGCTGCGCAGGTTTTCAGTCTTTTTGGCCTCTAGCCCTTGCGTAGCAAGCGCAAGCAGCTATCGTTTTTGCAGTGCTGTGCCGCCTCGGTGGCGCAGCGTTTTTTCACGGTTAGCGCCCGTCGCCAAATTCAAGTTATCCGTTTTGGCTTCTGGTTCTAACATTTCGGTCAAGCCGACCCGCATTCTGCGGTCGGCTTACCTCGCCCGTTAGACATCATGAGGGAAGCGGTGACCATCGAAATTTCGAACCAACTATCAGAGGTGCTAAGCGTCATTGAGCGCCATCTGGAATCAACGTTGCTGGCCGTGCATTTGTACGGCTCCGCAGTGGATGGCGGCCTGAAGCCATACAGCGATATTGATTTGTTGGTTACTGTGGCCGTAAAGCTTGATGAAACGACGCGGCGAGCATTGCTCAATGATCTTATGGAGGCTTCGGCTTTCCCTGGCGAGAGCGAGACGCTCCGCGCTATAGAAGTCACCCTTGTCGTGCATGACGACATCATCCCGTGGCGTTATCCGGCTAAGCGCGAGCTGCAATTTGGAGAATGGCAGCGCAATGACATTCTTGCGGGTATCTTCGAGCCAGCCATGATCGACATTGATCTAGCTATCCTGCTTACAAAAGCAAGAGAACATAGCGTTGCCTTGGTAGGTCCGGCAGCGGAGGAATTCTTTGACCCGGTTCCTGAACAGGATCTATTCGAGGCGCTGAGGGAAACCTTGAAGCTATGGAACTCGCAGCCCGACTGGGCCGGCGATGAGCGAAATGTAGTGCTTACGTTGTCCCGCATTTGGTACAGCGCAATAACCGGCAAAATCGCGCCGAAGGATGTCGCTGCCGACTGGGCAATAAAACGCCTACCTGCCCAGTATCAGCCCGTCTTACTTGAAGCTAAGCAAGCTTATCTGGGACAAAAAGAAGATCACTTGGCCTCACGCGCAGATCACTTGGAAGAATTTATTCGCTTTGTGAAAGGCGAGATCATCAAGTCAGTTGGTAAATGATGTCTAACAATTCGTTCAAGCCGACCGCGCTACGCGCGGCGGCTTAACTCCGGCGTTAGATGCACTAAGCACATAATTGCTCACAGCCAAACTATCAGGTCAAGTCTGCTTTTATTATTTTTAAGCGTGCATAATAAGCCCTACACAAATTGGGAGATATATCATGAAAGGCTGGCTTTTTCTTGTTATCGCAATAGTTGGCGAAGTAATCGCAACATCCGCATTAAAATCTAGCGAGGGCTTTACTAAGCTTGCCCCTTCCGCCGTTGTCATAATCGGTTATGGCATCGCATTTTATTTTCTTTCTCTGGTTCTGAAATCCATCCCTGTCGGTGTTGCTTATGCAGTCTGGTCGGGACTCGGCGTCGTCATAATTACAGCCATTGCCTGGTTGCTTCATGGGCAAAAGCTTGATGCGTGGGGCTTTGTAGGTATGGGGCTCATAATTGCTGCCTTTTTGCTCGCCCGATCCCCATCGTGGAAGTCGCTGCGGAGGCCGACGCCATGGTGACGGTGTTCGGCATTCTGAATCTCACCGAGGACTCCTTCTTCGATGAGAGCCGGCGGCTAGACCCCGCCGGCGCTGTCACCGCGGCGATCGAAATGCTGCGAGTCGGATCAGACGTCGTGGATGTCGGACCGGCCGCCAGCCATCCGGACGCGAGGCCTGTATCGCCGGCCGATGAGATCAGACGTATTGCGCCGCTCTTAGACGCCCTGTCCGATCAGATGCACCGTGTTTCAATCGACAGCTTCCAACCGGAAACCCAGCGCTATGCGCTCAAGCGCGGCGTGGGCTACCTGAACGATATCCAAGGATTTCCTGACCCTGCGCTCTATCCCGATATTGCTGAGGCGGACTGCAGGCTGGTGGTTATGCACTCAGCGCAGCGGGATGGCATCGCCACCCGCACCGGTCACCTTCGACCCGAAGACGCGCTCGACGAGATTGTGCGGTTCTTCGAGGCGCGGGTTTCCGCCTTGCGACGGAGCGGGGTCGCTGCCGACCGGCTCATCCTCGATCCGGGGATGGGATTTTTCTTGAGCCCCGCACCGGAAACATCGCTGCACGTGCTGTCGAACCTTCAAAAGCTGAAGTCGGCGTTGGGGCTTCCGCTATTGGTCTCGGTGTCGCGGAAATCCTTCTTGGGCGCCACCGTTGGCCTTCCTGTAAAGGATCTGGGTCCAGCGAGCCTTGCGGCGGAACTTCACGCGATCGGCAATGGCGCTGACTACGTCCGCACCCACGCGCCTGGAGATCTGCGAAGCGCAATCACCTTCTCGGAAACCCTCGCGAAATTTCGCAGTCGCGACGCCAGAGACCGAGGGTTAGATCATGCCTAGCATTCACCTTCCGGCCGCCCGCTAGCGGACCCTGGTCAGGTTCCGCGAAGGTGGGCGCAGACATGCTGGGCTCGTCAGGATCAAACTGCACTATGAGGCGGCGGTTCATACCGCGCCAGGGGAGCGAATGGACAGCGAGGAGCCTCCGAACGTTCGGGTCGCCTGCTCGGGTGATATCGACGAGGTTGTGCGGCTGATGCACGACGCTGCGGCGTGGATGTCCGCCAAGGGAACGCCCGCCTGGGACGTCGCGCGGATCGACCGGACATTCGCGGAGACCTTCGTCCTGAGATCCGAGCTCCTAGGGATCGCCTCAGAAAACGGAAAATAAAGCACGCTAAGCCGTAAGTAAGCGTGCTCCTGTGAAAGCCACAGCTAAAACTGCGTAGTACACATAGAGGTATTTTTTTCTAGATTTATATCGAATTTCGTTATCGAATTTCGCTTATTATTGATCAACTCGTTGCAGATCATGAAGGCGAAAGTATGACGAATAACCCTACCGATGACAGCAGACCATGGTCGGTCTTTCTTATTTTTCTGCGGCTTGGATTGACATCTTTTGGCGGCCCCATTGCGCACTTGGGCTACTTCCGCGCCGAATTTGTCACACGGCGGCGCTGGCTCTCCGAACGGAGCTATGCTGACTTGGTCGCGCTTTGTCAGTTCTTGCCAGGGCCTGCAAGCAGCCAGGTCGGCATAGCGGTAGGACTGTCTCGGGCTGGATACAGCGGGGCGCTGGCTGCTTGGGCTGGCTTCACGCTGCCGTCTGCCATAGCCTTGATCCTTTTTGCGCTCGGCATCTCCAGCTATGGCGATTACGTCTCGCAGGGCGCGTTGCATGGCTTAAAAGTGGTGGCTGTGGCCGTGGTCGCTCAAGCAGTATGGGGCATGGCGCGTAACCTATGCACGGATGGGCTGCGAGTCACCATCATGGCAATTGCTACCTGCGTCGTTTTACTTGTGCCGTCCGCGTGGGGACAGGTTGGCGTGATTGCTATCGCAGGCATCGCAGGCCGGTTATTGTTCAAGCCAGCGAAAGTTGTTGAGCATGACCCCCTACCTATCACGGTCAGTCACCGGGCCGGCGTGCTTTGGCTCTCGCTGTTCTTTGTCTTGCTGATTGGCCTGCCGGTGTTGGCCGAACTGATGCCAAGTCAAACCATGGCAATGGTGGATTCCTTCTATCGTGTCGGATCACTGGTGTTCGGCGGTGGTCACGTTGTGCTGCCATTACTGCAAGCCGAAGTGGTGCCCTCCGGCTGGGTCAACAATGAATCCTTTCTCGCGGGGTACGGGGCAGCTCAAGCGGTGCCCGGCCCTTTGTTCACGTTCGCCGCGTTTCTTGGTGCCTCGATGAACACCGCCCCGTCGGGCTGGATCGGCGGCATTGTGTGTCTGCTGGCTATCTTCGCGCCCTCGTTCTTGCTGGTCGTCGGATCAATGCCATTTTGGGAGCGTTTGCGCCGCAATACAGGCATCCAAGCTGCGCTGGCCGGGATCAATGCCGCTGTAGTCGGCTTGCTGCTGGCCGCGCTGTATCAGCCTGTATGGACTAGCGCCATCTTTCAGCCGCAAGACTTCGGCTTGGCATTAGTTGCCCTTGTCGCACTTATGTTCTGGAAGCTCCCGCCGTGGCTGGTTGTCCTCGGTAGCGGTGCAGCTGGGTGGCTGTTGAGCGTCGCTCTGTGAGGCACAAAAAATGACTGACAAAGACCTCTACGGCGGTTTGATCCGCCTGCACATCCTTCACCATGCAGCCGAGGAACCTGTCTTTGGGCTGGGGATCATCGAAGAGCTACGCCGACACGGCTACGAGATGAGCGCTGGCACCGTGTACCCGATGCTGCACGGCCTGGAAAAAAAAGGCTATCTGACCTCACGCCACGAACGCACCGGGCGACGTGAACGGCGTGTTTATGACATCACTGAACAAGGCAGAACTGCACTTGCTGATGCGAAAACAAAGGTCAAGGAGCTGTTCGGAGAGTTGGTAGAAGGTGGTTGAGTTTTTGCTTCTATGTCAGGTTGAGCTATACCCTAACTGGATTGTCATTTTCAGAAGACGACTGCACCAGTTGATTGGGCGTAATGGCTGTTGTGCAGCCAGCTCCTGACAGTTCAATATCAGAAGTGATCTGCACCAATCTCGACTATGCTCAATACTCGTGTGGGCTCTGTTGCAAAAATCGTGAAGCTTGAGCATGCTTGGCGGAGATTGGACGGACGGAACGATGACGGATTTCAAGTGGCGCCATTTCCAGGGTGATGTGATCCTGTGGGCGGTGCGCTGGTATTGTCGCTATCCGATCAGCTATCGCGACCTTGAGGAAATGCTGGCGGAACGCGGCATTTCGGTCGACCATACGACGATCTATCGCTGGGTCCAGTGCTACGCCCCGGAGATGGAGAAGCGGCTGCGCTGGTTCTGGCGGCGTGGCTTTGATCCGAGCTGGCGCCTGGATGAAACCTACGTCAAGGTGCGGGGCAAGTGGACCTACCTGTACCGGGCAGTCGACAAGCGGGGCGACACGATCGATTTCTACCTGTCGCCGACCCGCAGCGCCAAGGCAGCGAAGCGGTTCCTGGGCAAGGCCCTGCGAGGCCTGAAGCACTGGGAAAAGCCTGCCACGCTCAATACCGACAAAGCGCCGAGCTATGGTGCAGCGATCACCGAATTGAAGCGCGAAGGAAAGCTGGACCGGGAGACGGCCCACCGGCAGGTGAAGTATCTCAATAACGTGATCGAGGCCGATCACGGAAAGCTCAAGATACTGATCAAGCCGGTGCGCGGTTTCAAATCGATCCCCACGGCCTATGCCACGATCAAGGGATTCGAAGTCATGCGAGCCCTGCGCAAAGGACAGGCTCGCCCCTGGTGCCTGCAGCCCGGCATCAGGGGCGAGGTGCGCCTTGTGGAGAGAGCTTTTGGCATTGGGCCCTCGGCGCTGACGGAGGCCATGGGCATGCTCAACCACCATTTCGCAGCAGCCGCCTGATCGGCGCAGAGCGACAGCCTACCTCTGACTGCCGCCAATCTTTGCAACAGAGCCCGCCGTGCTAGTCTGCTCGGTGATGGTGGAGTGAAGCCAACCCGCAATCGGGTTATGAATCTGCATCGCGATTCGCAATCAGCTGTCTCTTGAGCATGTCGAACTCCTGCGATGTTATCTCGCCGTGCTCGTGCTGCTACACCAACTTGTCCAACTCATCCGCCACACCGCTCCCCACCACCTGCGATGGCCAGGTTGTTTGCTGGGCGCATTGGCGGAGTATCGTCTCGACCCGGGACACCCACACCGGCACAACCTTACGGGAGTGATTCACTGTCAAAGAATCGGCCCGGTGCTCTGACGCAAGTATCGGGATGGTCACCATTTGTAAGCCGTAGACCTGAGTGGTGATCAAGACTTCGATACCACCGACCGTACCGGTACTAATCGACGACGGTCGTGTTCGTCGCCTGCCGCAGGGACTCTGCACACCTCCGTTTACGCATGTGCCTGGAGGAGTTGGAAATCGTCGTGTTCGGGAAACATTAAACACAGGATGGCAGCGATCTGAGCCAGCACATGATCAGCTAGCTCACCATCCGGATCGACGGCCCACTGCATCGTCGCGCCAGCGATGACCGAGTGCAGGAGCAACTCAGCTGCCGCAGGAGCACCTGGGGGCAGTCGCTTGCGGATCCCCTCCACCACCGCGCGGTTCCGCTGGATCGCAAGCGTGCGTAGCTCCGGCACCTGGAGCTCGTACCAGGAGATGAGATAGTTCACCGAGAAGTCGTTGCGAGTGTTCATGCTCCGAACGAGCACCTGCAAAAATTCCCAGAGCCCTTGCGGCCCTGCGCCTATCGGTATCGCATTCAGGTAATGCCGCACCTGCTCGACGCCGCGCTCCATCATCCTCACCAGCAGCGTATCGCGGTTGGTGAAGCGCTGGATTAACGCTGCGCGGGAGAGCCCCACCTCCTTTGCTACTCCGCTGAGCGTGAACTCTATGGGACCGCAACGCTTCAGCACTACGGTGGCGGCCTCGAGTACCTCGTCATCGGACTTGAGCTTGGGGCGGGGCATCAGTGTTCACCTTCTGTATGGGTTGGGGCGGAGGCTGTGGCTGCCGCCGCCATTGTAGCAAATTGAAGACGGAGCGAGAGTAGAGCCACGAGCCCCGCAAACACGGCCGATACAACGAGGCCAGGGAGCGGACCAGCAAGGTCGACAAACGCGCCGGCCGCAAGCATAACCATGGGCGAGGCTGACAGCATCACCGCCGAGACCGTGCCGAGTACCCGGCCGAGAAGTTCTGGCGGCGTGCGGTTGTAGATGGCAGCGTTGAGAATGGGAGAGACTGAGCCGGTCAGCAGTCCCACGAGCGCGCCCAACAACATCAGCACCGGCACGCCTGGCAACTGTGAAAGCAGAAGCGAGCCCACCGCAGAGCCACAAAATGCCACCGCCAGCCAGTTCTGCGCTGATATCCGGGCGCCGACCGACGCATGAATGGCAATGCCAAGGAGACCACCAGCCCCCATCATTGAGGAGAACAGCCCGAGCTCTGCTACTTGGCGTCCTGCATCTACAAACAGCGCAGGCATGATGACGCTGCCGTTGGCGCCAACGATGCCCACGAAGATCATCACTATACCAAAGAGAGGGCGCAGCAGGGGTTCGCTCCAGAGAAAAGCGACGCCGGCGCGCATGGAGAGAGTCGCCGTCGTGGTCATCGTCCGAGCGGCACGCGCGGGAAGCACCCACGCGCCGAGCAGACCTGCAAGGACGGAGCAGAACGCCGTCAGCCCGAGCGTTGGCGCAGCGCCAAGCAGGCCGATTGCGGCCCCCCCAAGGGCCGGGCCACCTAGAATCGCGACGTTCCCGATCACCGCTTTCAGTGACGAGACGCGCTCAACGGAGAGCCCGGCGACGTGGCCGAGTTTGGGCAGCTCACTGTCCTGCGCGGCCATACCGGGTGCGTCGAACGCGGCACCGAGCACCACGCAAGCGATCAGCCCAGTGTTCGAGAGGGCGCCAACGGCATCGAGCAGTGGGATGCTCGCCATGGCCACGCCGCCCACCACACCCGAGATCAATGCGACGGGCGCGCGCCCGAACCGATCGACGAGGCCACCACCAACCCACGCGCCGATGATGGTCGCGATGACGCTGCTAGCGGCCGTGGCGCCCGCCCAGGCCGCGCTCTTTGTATGAGACAGGACGAACCATGGAAGCGCGAGGGCCGCCACCGCGTTGCCGATCCGGAAGAGAAAGGTCGCCGCGAACAGCGTCGCGAGCGGGCTATATCGACGTTCGCTCATTCCGCTGCGGCGAGCTGCGCCTTCGCCGCAGCGAGGTACTCTTCGTTACCCGAGTCGAGGGCGAAGAGTGCGTAGGTGACCGCCCCGAACGCAAGGCGCTCCGCGATGTGGTGGGCGAGCCGCGGCCACACCCGGCCACCGGCCGCTTCATACGTGAGGAGGAGCTTCGCGAGCCCCTCTTCACCAAAGACCATAAGGTGCGCGGCCATGTCGATGGCAGGGTCATCAACGCGGGCCTCGCTCCAGTCGATCATCCCGCTGACGCGCTCCGTGTTGTCGATGAGCACATGGCCCACGTAGAGATCGCCATGCACCACCACGGAGAAATCTGGCCACGACGAATCGTCGTCGAGCCAGCGCTGCCACCGGTGGAGGCGCTTGTCGTTCACCACGAACTCGCGTCGGACGCGGTCAACGTCGTCGGCCACCTTCTGACGGGCCTGCGTCGGTGTACGGATGAGCATCCCCGCATCCACGGCGGCGGAAATGGGGACGGCATGCAGGGCGGCGAGCGCGGTCGCGAAGCTCTCCGCGAAGACCTCCGAGTCCTGCGGCACGACCCAGTCGGGCGTGGACGAACCAGGCTGGATGACCATCGCAGTCGAGTCTTCGAGCATGGGATAGGCAACGAGCTCGGCGTTGGCCACGCGCCAGTCCGGCACCGCGAACGGCAGGCGATTCTTGAGCATTGCCAGCACCCGCGCCTCTGGTTCGACCTTCGCGCTTACCTCGGCTCGGCGCGGGATGCGCAGCACCCACCGACGTCCATCGTCGACGGTGGCGATCACGATCCTATAGTCGAGCCCAAGCTCATTGACAGTCAGCGGGCCATGGAGCTTGAGCCCATGTCGGGCTGCAAGTGCGTACAGTTGGGAGGTATCGGCGGTCGTGACTACGGTCATGATTCACTCCTGAGGGCTTGACGGGTTTAGCCACCTAAATGTAACAGTCACGTCGGTTATATTCAATCCGGCACTGTTGCAAAGTTAGCGATGAGGCAGCCTTTTGTCTTATTCAAAGGCCTTA
>ERZ507534.158-NODE-158-length-18321-cov-7.45817_pt1 | contig 18321 bp, 18 predicted proteins | sample MGYA00248658_ERZ507534 | MGnify/ENA primary metagenome ERZ507534 (study PRJEB26165, sample SAMN02676131) | human gut metagenome | isolation source: stool | host: Homo sapiens | place: USA | study: EMG produced TPA metagenomics assembly of the C.diff FMT (human gut...
CCTCGCTGACTGGTTTGGAACGATTGATCACACGAGAAACCGTAGCAATCGAACAACCGCTTTTTTTCGCGATAAATTTAATGTCTATATGTTCCATATCTAAAATTCCTCCGGAAGAATTCGATACACTTATTATATGAGAAAACGTTTACATTTCAATTGTGAAATAATCACAAAATTAGATTCCTTGAAAAAGGGAACTACCCCATCTCATAGTTTAACGGAACCAAAACGAAGGAGGATGACTCATGCTACGAATGATTTATTCGTTGGTTTAGGCGGTATTAGGCTTTCTGTAAAATTAAAAAAATAAAAGCTATAGCAACTATTAACGACCCTTGACAGTTTAACAATTGCTCAGAACTTTACCATAGGGATATTCTAACACCAATTTTAATTTACGTAAAATCGTAAACAGACAGATACTTGCACCTTTTCTATCTGCTTACTTTTCTTTCCTGCTGAAAATAATGAACTCCAAACAGAACTCCTGCCAGAAACAATGCCATTCCCAAGCCTGAATAAAACACAGCGATGAACACATCCGGTGCGAAATGGGAGGCTCGAAGACCGATTCCAAAAGTCATCATAAATGCCATGATCAAAAATGACTTCTTATCAAAAAAATGCCAGAAAAACTGAAGCTCATCCTCGTAGTTTTGAATTCTGTCGGTATGTCTGATCACCAGTTTATAAAATACCATCGACCAGAATACAGCAAAAACCAGCGCTGAGAGCAAAATATTCACAACTGTCACATGCCCTGTATAGCTGAGTATTCCAATTCGAATAATATTGAACCCCGCAATCAGCCAGACAATGCTGGCCAGTATCAGTAATGTTCTTTTTTTTACTTTCATTTTGTTCTCCTCTCTAATATGAACGTTGTTCATATTTATGTTTAAAATTTCCCACTTTTTAAAAGTGGGATTAATAGATACTGTGTGCGATCATCGTTAAAAGTGGTTCGCAGCTTTTCTGCTTTTCCAACAGAAGGGACATCAGAAGTGTAAACACATACGTCACAAAAATTTCCGGAGTCAGCTCATTTTCAAATGCATTCTCACGCACATTCTGGTCCTCTGTCAATATCTGAACCAGATTTTTCTTCAAATGCATCAGGGAAATCTCCATCATTTTCCTTCCCTCATTTTTATCTTTTGCTGCAAAACTCATGGAATGCAGATTAAAAAACTCCGGATACTTCTGACTGCTTTTATACACCGTATCAAACAACCAGGCAATACATTCTGTAAAGCTTTCAAATACAAGTACCTGTCCATTCATATGAAAGATATCCATCCATACACTTTCAATCGTCGCAAGTAAAAGTTCCGATTTGGATGGAAAATAATTATACACGGATCCTAATGCAATGTTGCACCGGGAAGCCACAAGCCTCATGTTTACGGACGAAAGCCCTTCTTCTGCCACAATCTCTCTGCACACTGCAAGTATTTCCTCTCTTGATGTAACTGCCATATTCAAATCTGCACCTCCATTCTGAACAACGTTCATTATAGAATTTCCCAGCTTTGATTGTCAAGTTACTTTTCTGATTTTTTTCTATTTCTACCTTTTCTTTCTTCTTCCCAGGAATTATAATAAACACAGATCATTATAAGAAAAACAGGAGAGATTTATTTATGAGAGCTTACGAACGACTTTTAAAATACGTAACTGTACGAACACCAAGTGATGAGACAAGCACAACTGTCCCATCTTCTTCCTGCCAGTTCGATCTGGCTCAGGATCTGATCCGGGAATTTATCAACATGGGACTTCCAAAGGCACGGACAGATGAAAAATGCTATGTCTACGCACAGATTCCTGCCACGCCGGGATATGAAAATTGTCCGAAGATCGGATTTGTCGCACATCTGGATACTGTTTCTGACTTCTGTGACAAAAAGATCGTTCCGGTTGTAACTGAAAACTATGACGGACGCGACCTTCCTCTTGGCGGTTCTGACGGACGGGTTCTTTCTGTCTCCATGTTCCCGCATTTAAAGGATCTCAAAGGTCGTACTCTGATCACCAGCAATGGAGATACGATTCTGGGAGCGGATGACAAAGCCGGAGTTGCAGAGATCATGACTATGGCAGAACGAGTACTGACAGAACAGATCCCACACGGTCCGATCTCCATCGGATTTACTCCGGATGAGGAAGTCGGCAGAGGCGCCGATCATTTTGACATTGAAAAATTTGATGCTGATTTTGCCTATACCATGGACGGCGATACCGAAGGTGAGATCCAATATGAGAACTTCAATGCTGCAGATGCGATCTTTGAGATCCAAGGGGTGAATGTACACCCGGGATCCGCAAAAGACGTGATGGTCAATGCCGCCCTGGTGGCAATGGAGATCAACGCCGCCCTCCCTTGCGGAGAAACTCCAGCGGATACCGAGGACTATGAGGGATTCTATCATCTTGTAAGCATGTCCGGAGATGTAGCCTACGCAAAACTGCATTACATTGTCCGGGATCACGATGCCGACAAGTTTGCCGCACGTCTGGAGACATTAAAAGAGATTTCCAAACAGATGAATCTGAAATGGGGATTCGGTACCGTAAAGCTGACCATTGACGAACAATACCGCAATATGGCAGAAATTATTGAAGATGGGAACATGCACCTGATCGAAAATGCAAAAAAAGCCTGCGCCGCTGCAGATGTGACACCACTGATCCTGCCGATCCGCGGAGGTACCGACGGCGCACGCTTAAGCTTTATGGGACTTCCATGTCCAAACCTTGGAACCGGCGGACATGGATACCACGGACCATTCGAACACATTACTGCCGAAGGAATGGACAAGGCTGTTGATGTGATGATCGAGCTGGTCAAACTGTATGCAGAAATGAAATGATAAAAAAGATTATCCAGATAAAAGGCACAGACGGGATGTTTCCCGCTGTGCCTCTTTTTATCCGTAATCTTTTCCTTACAATCTCTCACCGTTTTCATGCATGAACTTATATTCCGCAACAGAGCGGTCGAATGTCTTAATATGATTGTAAAGCCACTCTACTACATTCTTATGAACCGCTTCTACAAATGCAGAAGACGGACCTTCTTCCTCTTCCAGCATATTATAGAGATCCTTTACAACCTGTCTTAATTTTTCGTGCTCTTCTTTGTGTTTTGCAACTCCTGGATATGTAATAGATTCCTGAAGTTTTTCTTCTTCTCCGAAATGGAATTCTGTGTAATCAGCAAGATAATCCAATGTCTTAACTGCCACCAGTTTGTCTTTGCTTGTCTCACAGCTGTCCAGCAATTTGTTGATCTTGTCGATCAGCTCCTTGTGCTGGGAATCGATCATTTCATTTCCTGTTACCAAACTTTCGTCAAATTCTGCTCTCATTGTGCTACCTCCTAAACTTCACCTTGTTTAAATTTTATGATCATTTCATTGGTTAAACTGTCTCTGGACGGCTCTACCGGAATCTCGTCTCTTTCAAACCATTCCGCCAGTGCCAGTTCCTCTTCATCCAGTGTCACTTCTGCGTCACCGTCCAGATCACAGTAAAATCCCATCAACAGGGTATCACTAAATGCCCATGGCTGACTTTTATAGTATCGGATATTCTTTACCTTCAATCCGACTTCTTCCATCACTTCTCGCGCCACTGTTTCTTCCACGGTTTCTCCGATTTCTGTAAATCCGGCAAGAAGTGCATATTTTTTATAACTTCGCCCTGCATACTTGGACATCAGGATCCGGTTACCGTCTGTCACTCCAACAATGACAGCCGGACAGATCTTCGGAAATTCCATATTTCTGCAGTGTTCACAGAAAAGCATCCTCTCTTTTGTATCATGACGCATCTTATGTCCACAGCGTCCACAATATCTGCGTGTCTGATACCATCGATACAGCTGATATCCCGTGATCCCCGCAAATGCGCTGTACTGAGGATCTGCTGTCCTGAAAATCTCCGTATTCTCCATTGTAAACTCAGAGTGCGGCTCCCGGTTCAGATTATCAACCAGATAATACTGCTTCTCATCAATTGTAAACAGATAAATACTGTTCTCATAAATCTCTTCGTTCAACCGTTCCAGTTCTCCAAATGTTGGAAACTCTATTCCCGTCTGTGTCCGCCTCATCAATGCTGTGTGTTCTTCATAATACAATGCAATGCTGTCCTTTTGCGGCGAAACCGGCCTGTATTCGTTCTTAAACTGATGCGGTGCTATGTCCTGGATCATTTTACTCACTTCCTTTCCTGAAATTATGCAAAAATTCACTGAGTAAAATCAGAATACTTCCTGCCGCAAGAAAAAAATCTCCCAGATTGTATGTGATCTTTGTCAGCTTCTCGTCAGATGTCTGAAACCCGATATAATCCACCACATATCCCCGCATCCAGCGATCCAGTGTGTTGCTCCACGCACCTGCCACACCAAGTGAAAGCCCTGCTTTTTTCAAATAACTGCCTTTTTTTCGCAGACACAAGATATCCCAGACGGTCAGAATTGCAGCCATAACAAGAGATGTGTACTTTACAAACTGAGGATACTCTTTCAAAAGACTCATACACATCCCCTTATTATGCACTTTTCTAAGGACGATCTTTTTGCTGTCCGCAAACGGTTTTTCTTCCTCGTCCGGCCACTTTTCCACTTCTGATTTGACTGCCATATCCAGACACGTCAGAAATGCCGTTGCCCCTGCTCCAAACAGATTTTTCATATTCTGCCTCTATTCTTCTGTAAATTCTTTAATTTTTTCTGCTGCGTCCTCTGCTTTTTCCTTCACTGCCTCTGAAAGGTCTTTGACATGCTCACAGGCAGCCTCTGCTGCGTCCTCTGTTTTTTCCACAACTACCTCTGCTGCATCTTCTGTCTTCTCTGCAACTGTATCCATTGCCTGTGTTGTTTTTTCTTTTACAAATTCAACCGCCTGATCGGCCTTTTCCCTGAGCACATCCTCCGTTTCATCCCAAATGTCTTCTTCTTTTTTCGCTCCGCAGTACGGACAGTATGCCATCTCTTTTGCTACCTGTTTTCCACATTCTGCACAAGTACTCGTTCCTTTGATCTCCTTGATCTTTGCCTGATGTCTCTCGATACTTTCTGTTCTGTTATCGATTTTTTCACACAGCATCTGTACCTGTTCGTCCATCGCCTCTCTCGCCTGGTACTTCTCGTACAGAAAGCGCCCCATCTCCAGCATATCCGCCTCATTGCCGCGCTCCAGAGTTCGGATCTGTCCTCTCAATCGCTGTATTTCCATCATCTCGCCTGCTTTACTTGTCACAGTTTCTGTTGTCTCACCGATTTTTTTACCTAAGTCTTCAAAAAAAGATTTCATCTTTCTTCTCCTTTCTGTCACATATCTGTTATTTTCAACAGAATTTCTCGTGCATATATACATTATACCCCAAACGTTCATAACTTCAACCAGATTTCTTCTGTTTTCTTCTTTCCGCTTCTTATTTTGAAGCTTTCGGCATATACTTTCAAAAACATCCAGGAGATCATTTCATGCCATACTCTGACTTATGCCGGGAAAAAATTCTTTCTGAAAATTATCATGATTTTATTGTCTCCGACATCCGAATGCCCTTTCTTCAAGATATGCTTGAAAAAGACTGCTGTCTTCAAAACCCCGGCTTTTTTTATCAATGTGCTTACCTTTCAAAATCTGTAATAAAACCTGTATCGCTGGAAAACTATTCTTATTTTTCGATTCCGAAATGCTACTCCCTGCTCAGTATGCAGGCGCTAAATCAGGCCGGAATCCTTCCGATCCAGAACCACTCCACCATTCAATTAAGCGGAAAACAGGTTATGATCGGATTTCTGGATACCGGAATCGACTATCAAAATCCGGTATTTCAACATCTGGATAAAACCACTCGAATCGCGGGCATCTGGGATCAGACGATCCAAAGCGGCACCCCTCCGGAATCCTTTGACTATGGCTCTCATTATACACCCGATATGATCAATGAAGCGCTTGCCTCGGAAGATCCGTATTCCCTTGTCCCAAGTGTGGACAATAATGGACACGGAACATTTCTCGCAAGTATCGCTGCCGGTTCCGGAGATCCCGATGCGCAGTTTATCGGTGCTGCGCCGGAATCTGTAATTGCCGTTGTAAAGTTAAAGCAGGCAAAACAATATCTGAGAGACTACTATTTTATTCCCAATACAGCCCCTGCTTTTCAGGAAAATGATATCATGCTTGGTATGCGCTATCTCCACCTGCTTGCCGAAAAACTGGGACTTCCTCTGATCTTCTGCCTGGCACTTGGCAGCAATCTGGGCGGACACTCCGGCTCTCTCCCACTCTCGATCATTGCCCAGCAGTATACCTTGTTGTCTAATCGGATTCCTGTTATCGGGGTCGGAAATGAAGCAGATCAGAGACATCACTTTTACAGCGAGATCATGAATACTTCTGATACAAAGACCGTAGAAATCCGTGTCGGAGAAAATACTAGCGGTTTTGTGATGGAGCTATGGACCGAACTCCCCAATATCCTCTCCATCAGCCTGACCTCTCCGTCTGGGGAGAGTACGTCCCGCATTCCCATTCGTGCGGGAACAAGCACAACTTTCAATTTTCTTTTTGAAAATACAACAGTCTACATCGACTACCGTCTGTTTGTAGAAAGTACAGCCTCGGAACTGATTCATTTTCGTTTTTCCGATGCTGCTCCCGGAATCTGGAAGCTTGTGGTAGAACCCGTCCAGATTATTGACGGGCGATTCCACATCTGGCTTCCTGTGCGGGAATTTTTAAGCGGAGAAGTTTATTTTTTAAACTCCAATCCATACTATACACTGACTGCCCCTTCTGATTCCGTACAGCCGATCTCCGTCTCCTATTACGATTCTTCCAACAACGGTCTTGCACTTTCCTCCGGAAGAGGGTTTACTCGTACGGAGCAGGTCAAACCGGATTTTACAGCCCCGGGAATCAGCATTACCGGTGCTCTTCCCGGCGGACAGTTTGAGAGCAGGAGCGGTTCCAGTACCTCGGTCGGCATCACTGCAGGCGCAGCCGCTTTGCTTGTGGAATGGCACCTTCAGCAGAAAAAGATCCCATCCGTGAGTACCGCTTTGATCAAAAGTCTGCTGACGTTAGGCGCCACCAGAAACCCGGATATGAAATATCCGAACCGAGAGTGGGGATATGGCCAGTTAAACCTTTACAATACATTCGAAGCTATGCGTCAGTTATAACAAAAAGGGACGCCTTCTCGCGTCCCTCAAAAAAATCATTCTCTCTTTTTGGATTCGTAAATTGTCTTTACACGCTCTGATTCCGGTACGATCTGTTCCGGTACCGGAGCCGTGCCCGGTGCAAATACCACCTTCAAAAAGACTGGTGTAATAATTGTCGTGATCACGACAACAATAATGATCGGCCCTAAAAATGCAGAACCTAACAGCCCCAGTGCTGCGCCCTTGCTGGCTACGATCAATGCTACTTCTCCACGCGAGATCATACCGATTCCGATTCGTTTTGCCTGATAATTCTTATAGTGACAGATTTTTGCACCAAACCCACATCCAACAACCTTCGTCAATACTGCAACAATCGTCAGCGCTACTGCAAATCCAACAATCGCCGCAGACATCTTCGGCAGCTCTACTTTCAGCCCGATACTTGCAAAAAATACCGGTGATAAAAGCAGATAAGACAATGTATCAAATTTTGTCTCCAGATAAGTAGAACGCTGTACGTTTGAAATGATCAGACCGGCAATAAACGCACCTGTAATATCTGCAACTCCAAAAACATCCTCTGCAATGTATGCCATCAGAAGACAGAACACAAATGCCACGATCGTGTGTCGATGTTTCTCCTTATTGGCTTTGTCCACCCAGTTCTTGTACAATTTGTAGAAGATAAATCCTACAACTGCTGCAAATACAAAGAATCCAACAATCTTCAGCATGACCATTCCAATTTTCACGCTTGGGTCTGAAATGCTTGTCACGATTGTCAACGCCACAATTCCCAGAATATCATCAATGATCGCTGCTCCCAGGATTGCATTGCCGGAACGGGTTTTGAGCTTTCCAAGCTCTTTTAATGTCTCCACCGTGATACTGACTGAAGTTGCTGTCAGAATTACTCCGATAAAGATATTCTGCAGGAAAATACTTGCTGATGCATCTGACTCGATCATCCCCGGCCGATTGAAGAAATATGCCGTAGCAAATCCACCCGCAAGCGGTACCAGTACTCCACAAAGTGCAATGATAAAGGATGCCTTTCCGCATGCTTTCAGTTCTTTGATATCTGTCTCCATACCTGCACAGAACATCAGAACGATCACACCAATCTCCGCTACAGACTGCAGAAATGATGTCTCTGTCAGAATGCCGACTCCGGCAGGTCCCAACAGTAATCCGGCCAGAAGCGCGCCAACGACCTGCGGCATCTGTACCCTTCTTGTCAAAAGCCCCAGCGCTTTTGTACAAAGTAAAATAATTGCGAGATCTAGTAAATACTTGTAGTCCATAATGTGCCCCCTTTTTGTCAAACATCTATAAGGATACACCTTTAAATGCCTTTTTTCAATACATTTTCCACATTTTATGACGTTTTTACATAATTTTTACCATAATTCTGCACAAATCCGCAATAAAAGAGAGTCTGTTTCCAGACTCTCTCATACTCTTTCTTTTCCTACGGCAATCTCGGCACTTCCTGTCCCCGAAGACTGATCAGAGGACCGCCGGTTCCTTCTATGTAAGATCTTGTGATCGTCACCTCTCCGATGTTCTCATCCTTTGGAATCTCATACATGATATCCAGCATAAACTCTTCGATAATCGCCCGCAGTGCTCTTGCTCCGGTCTCTTTCTTCATTGCCTTCTCCGCAATCGCCTCCAGCGCTCCATCATCAAAATCCAGCTTGACTTCATCCAGTGCAAGCAGCTTCTGATACTGCTTTAAGATGGCATTCTTTGGTTCTTTTAAGATCTTTACATACATATCCTTGTCCAGACCTTTCAGTGTAAAGATGATCGGAAGACGTCCGATAAATTCCGGAATCATACCGAAATTGCGCAAATCTTCCACCGTTACTTTAGACAGGATATCCTTGTCATTGTCATACTGATCTTTTAGCTCTGCATTAAATCCCATGGATGTCTTATGCATCAGCCGTTCCTTGATGATGCCTTCCAGATCCGGGAATGCACCCCCGCAGATAAACAGAATATTCTTCGTATTTACTGTCGTCAGAGGAACCATGGCATTCTTGCTGTTGGCTCCTACCGGAACCTCTACCTCACTGCCTTCCAACAGCTTTAAGAGTCCCTGCTGTACGGATTCTCCGCTTACATCTCTCTGGCTGGAATTTCTCTTCTTCGCGATCTTGTCAATCTCATCGATAAAGATGATTCCCTGCTCGGCTTTCTCTACATCATTATCTGCTGCTGCCAGTAATTTAGATACGACGCTCTCAATGTCATCCCCGATATAACCAGCCTCGGTCAGGGAAGTGGCATCTGTGATCGCAAGCGGTACATCCAACAGTCTCGCAAGTGTCTTTACAAGGTATGTCTTACCACTTCCTGTCGGTCCGATCATCAGCATATTGGACTTTTCAATCTCAATATCATCGACCGAATCTGTCGCTACCCTCTTATAGTGGTTGTAAACAGCAACAGCCATCGCTTTCTTGGCATACTCCTGTCCTACCACATACTCATCCAGCTTTCCTTTGATCTTGTGCGGCGCCGGAATATTCTTAATATCCAGTTTTTGGAACTCTTTTGGCTTTTCTTTTTTCTTTTTGATCTTCTGTGTCTTTGGCGGAGCCATATTCTCCAGATCTGACAGATTTAAGAACTGTACACCCGGCATATTCATCAGTCTGCTGTAATCAATCGAGCCGTTTGTCATGGCATCAAAACTTTTCTGCATACAATCCGGACACACCGTAATATGGTTCGGCAGATCGATCATCTTTCCTGTCACGCTCTCCGGACGATGGCAGATAAAGCAGATCTTCTCATACTCATCCTCGTGTTCCTCTTTTGCGGAAGTCTGAAAGACTTCCTTTTTCTCTGTATCGGAAGACTCTTTTCCTTCTGTGGTGACCGGAGTCTCCTTTTCTTCATCTATGATAATAAAATCGTTATCTGACATGTTCTTTCCCTTCTTTCCAGTTACTTGCCCTTTGTACATTCACCGAGGGTATGTCCACATTATAATACAGAATACCGGCAGTTACAAATTAACTTTTTCTAAACCGTCCCTGTTTCCAGCATTTCCAGAAACTGTGATTCAGAAATAATCGGAACGTTCAGTTCTTTCGCCTTTTTATTCTTGGAAGAAGCAGACTGCACATCATTATTGATCAGATAATTCGTCTTTCCGGTCACGCTTCCTGTCACTTTACCCCCTCTGGATTCAATGATTTCTTTCACTTCCCGGCGGTTTGCAAAGTGTTCTACGCTTCCTGTAATCACAAAATTCATATTTTCAAAAATCTGTGCGCTTTCCTCTCCTTCTTCTTTCTGGAGCTTAACCTCCTGTAAGAGGCGTTTGAAAAGATCTCTGTGTGTTTCATCTGAAAAATAATCCACAAACGTTCTGGCGATCACTTCGCCTACTCCCTGGATATCGACCAGTTCTTCCACGGTTGCCTGCATCATCCTCTGGGGATCATTGTCAAATGCCCGGCAGATCATTTTTGCATTGGAAAGTCCGATATTTGCGATTCCAAGGCTGTAGATTACTTTCGGCATAGTCGTACTTCTGGAGTTTTCCACACTTGTGATCAGTTTTGCATAGGATTTTTCTCCGAACCCCTCCAGTGTTTTGATGGTTTCTTCATATCTGTCCAGATGATAAATATCTGTAAAATCCCGGATAAATCCTTCTCCAATGAACTTTTCCAGAGTTGCCTCCGAGAGCCCTTCAATATTCATGGCATCCCTGCTGACAAACAATGCAAAAGATTTCAAATGCTTTGCCTGACACTCCGGATTCGTACAGTACAATGTCTTTGTCTCATTTTCCATCTTTATCTTTGTCGCACCGCCACAGACCGGACAGACTTGCGGGATATCTTTTACACCGCTTCTGGTCAGATTTTCTGCAATCTGCGGAATGATCATGTTGGCTTTATACACCTGAATGACATCTCCTACGCCAAGCTCCAGATCTTCCATAATGCTGATATTATGCACACTGGCACGGCTTACCGTAGTTCCTTCCAGCTCTACCGGTTCAAAGATCGCTACCGGATTGATCAGGCCTGTCCTTGACGGACTCCACTCAATCTCCAGAAGTGTCGTCTCTCTGATCTCATCCGCCCATTTAAAGGCATAGGAATCCCGCGGGAATTTAGCCGTTGTTCCAAGAGACTGACCATAGGCAATATCATCATATACCAATACCAGTCCGTCAGACGGGAAATCATTGTGCACAATCTGCTCCGAAAACCATGCAACTTCCTCTTCGATGGATGCACGGTCAGCCAGATGATGCTCGACCACCTCAAATCCTTGTTTTTCCAGCCAGCTTAACTGCTGCATTCTCGAATTTTCAAACTCTGCACCATCTGCTTTTACCAGTGTAAATGCAAAAAACTTCACATTTCTTCTCGCTGTGATCTCATTGTTCAGCTGACGCACCGAACCACTGCACAGATTCCTCGGATTCTTATATCTTGCATCTACATCCTCGATCTGCTCGTTGATACGCTCAAAATCCTTATATCCAATCACGGCTTCCCCACGCAGGATCAGTTCTCCCTGATACGGGATCTGAAGAGGAAGATTGCGAAATACCTTCGCATTGTTGGTGATGACTTCTCCCACCTCTCCATTTCCTCTTGTGACCGCTTTTTGAAGCCGCCCGTTCTGATATGTCAGAACGATCGTCAGTCCGTCCATCTTCCAGGAGATCACGGCCTTTTGCTCTCCTAAAAATGATTTCAGCTGTTCCACGTCTTTTGTCTTATCCAGTGAGAGCATCGGTTTTTCATGCCGCTCCTTCGGCAGCTCACTGAGCACCTCATATCCCACATTAACCGTAGGACTGGATGCAAGAGTCGTCCCCAGCTCCCGCTCCACTCCTTCCAGTTCGTCATATAATCTGTCATACTCATAGTTGCTCATGATCTCCGTGTCTTCCTGCTCATATGCACGTCTGGCACGGTTCAGAAGTTCTACGAGTTCCTGCATTCTTTTCTTTTTTGCTTCCATATTTAGAGTCCCTTTACTTTTTATATCACAGTTTCATTGGAAGAATCCTTAATCTGATCATACAATTCATTCAATTCTGCATCTGTCAGCTTCCGGTATTCTCCCTCTTTCAGACGCCCCAGATGGATATTCATGATCCTCACCCGGATCAGCTCTCTCACCTGATATCCAAGTGCCTCACACATTCTGCGTATCTGGCGGTTCAGCCCCTGTGTCAAAATGATCGAAAATGTATATTTTCCGATTTTTTCTACTTTACACGGACGTGTCACCGTATCTAAAATCGGTACACCGGATGCCATTTTTTCCAGAAACTCCTGCGTGATTTCTTTATCCACCGTCACCTTATATTCTTTCTCATGCCGGTTTCCCGCACGCATCATCTTATTGATGATATCACCGTTGTTGGTCATCAGAAGCAGTCCTTTAGAGTCCTTATCCAGACGCCCTACATACGTGATCCGGATCGGGTAATCCAGAAAACGCACAATACTGTTTCTTTCCCTGCGCTCTTCTGTACAGACGATTCCCGCCGGTTTGTTCACTGCCAGCACGACCATCTCATCCTGCTTTGAAACTACTTTCTTTCCGACTTTTACGACCTGCCCCGGAACAATCTTCATTCCGGTCTGTGCACGCTTTCCGTCCACACTCACCCGGCCGCTCTCGATCAGCCTGTCCGCTTCTCTGCGGGAACATACCCCCGCTTCGCTTAAATATTTATTCAGGCGAACCTCTTCCTTCGTCTTTTGATATTCCTGCAAAATCCGATTATTCACTGCTCAATACCCCGCTTATATTATTGTCCTGTAGAAATATGTTGGCACTGTATAAAAACAATGTATCTGTAATTTCATACGTATCCATAATATCCCCGATCGTACCGGAATAATACCTCGGATCTACCATCACGATCTCCCGGAAATACGGTGTAAGAAACGGAACAAATGAATTCGCATAAGAATCTTTGATCAGTAAAAGTCTTCGATTGCTCTCCGATACCGTGCGGATATCCACTACAGAAAAGTTGCCTCCCAGGTACACTGCATATTTATCTCTGCTGTTTAATTTCGATGAATCATACAAAGACGCTGTTTTCTTCTGCTCATCCACATAGTTGACGACAACATCATTGTCTTCTGTCTTTGGTACATAAATATCAATCTGCTCTTTCTCATTCAGACGGCATCCGCTCTTAGATGCCAATGAACCATTAAAATCCGTTGTGATCGGATAAGAAGCATATTCTGTCTCCTGTTCTTCCAGGTTCAATGTCCTGGCTGCTTCCTGAAAAACGTAATATGCCCCTTTTGCCGTCCAGTGATGGTCTGTTTTATAATAAATCTTCTCATCACTGTGTCTGGTCAATGGCTTTACCGCATCGATCCACTGTACACTGTCCCCCAGTTCTTTTTTCACCTGTGCGATATACTGGCTCTGATCGGCAACTGTAGCGGTAAACGGAAGCCTGTCGCTTAAAATATTCGCCGCATCCGGAACTAACAGCATATTCACCGGAATATCAGAATATTTCTGACTAAAACTCTGGATGGCTTTCATATTTGCTTTCAATACATCCTGATCGGGAACTGCAATGTCTTCCAAAAGCTGTCCTTTTTTCCCGATAAAAACACCATTTTCCTCTTTACTTCCTGCCAGTCTGCTGAATCCGACTTTCAGACTGCGCCACATATTTCTTCCCATAAACTGATCGGCCTGATACTTCTCATACTGATCCATATAGCTCCCGGAAGTAACCGCGCTGACTGAAAGCTCCGGCTTTTGCTGCAATCCGCGGTTTTCCTCTTCTGAGATTTTTTTTGACGGAAGGAGCAGATTGATGATCCCGATCCCGAATACACAGATAAGGAATCCGATTCCGATCATATATTCGATTCTTTTTCTTTTCCTTGTTTTTCTTCTTTCTGACATATGCTCACCTAAAATCTAAAATATAAAAACGGATTAAATGACTGTGTCACCAGAAATGCCAGCGAAAGTGCAAACATGACCAGATACATCACACCTGTCATTATATATTTTCCAACTCTGCTTCCAGGAGCCCTCTGAATATTCCTCATCAGTCTGTATCCAATGGAGGAGGATCCCAGCACTGCCATCAGATAGATCAGCCAGTTGGAGAGCAGATAAAACCAGCCCAGCTTGTCCATAAGCCCGCTGGCACCGATTCCAAACATCACACCTACATACTTCAGGGCATAACCAAGTGACGGGCTAAAGAACAGTACCCATCCGATCAGTATCAGCACCATCGCATAAATATGCCGTACTGCACCCGGCCACTTTTCCACATATTGTCCCCATACAAATTTTTCCAGAATCAATATAATTCCATAATACAGTCCCCATGCGACAAAATTCCATGCCGCACCATGCCAGAATCCGGTCAGCATCCAGACGATCAGAAGATTGGTGATCGTTCTGGAATCTCCTTTGCGGTTTCCTCCCAGTGGAATATACACATACTCACGGAACCAGGTGCTCAGAGATATATGCCATCTTCTCCAGAATTCTGTCACACTCGTAGATACATACGGGTAATGGAAGTTCTCCAAAAACTCAAATCCGAACATCTTTCCAAGACCGATCGCCATATCCGAATATCCGCCGAAATCAAAATAAATCTGGAATGCATAAGAAATACATCCGATCCACGCAGTCATCACCGAATAGCTGCCCAGATGCATCGCTGCGATCTGCTCAAAAACCGCTCCTGTCGTATTTGCAAGAATTACCTTTTTGGCAAGTCCCCGCATAAAATACATGGCTCCCTGTCCGAACTTGGTCAGGTTCATAAATCTGTGCTCCAACTGCTCCTCAATATCCACATACCGCACGATCGGTCCTGCGATCAGCTGCGGGAACATAGAAATATAAAGTGCAAAATACATCAGCTTTTTCTGCGGCTTTACCTCCCCCCGATATACATCGATAATGTAGGAAAGCGCCTGAAATGTATAAAAAGAAATCCCGATCGGAAGCGGCAGTTCTCTGTATGGAATATCAAACGGAAGAACTGCATTTACGGATTCCATCAAAAAGCCGTAATATTTGAAAAAGCCAAGAAGCAGCAGGTTTACAACCACCGCAAAAATCAGACTGTTTCGTTTTTTTCTGTCATCATCTGCCTTTTCGGCAATATCCAGACCGCACACATAGTTCAGACAAATGGATAGAATCATCAAAATGACATAAACAGGCTCTCCCCATGCATAAAAGAAAAGGCTTGCGATCAGCATGACCAGATTCTTGAACCGATACGGAACAAGAAAATATACTGCCAGTACAATCGGCAGAAATACAAATAAAAATGTTATACTGCTAAACAGCATCTTTTGTTCCCCCTGCGTTTCTATAAACTTTTTGAAAAAACAGACTTATAAGTCTCTGCTTTTGGAGAGACTGCGTAAAATACGAACTTCCCTCTTACAGAAATCTGAGCTTCATCCAAAAGCTGCACCTGGTCAGGCGCATAACCGTCAAAGTCATTCCTTCTGTTCGCACGGCGCTGTTCTACAGCTGCCTTTACCTCTTCTGCCTGTTCCGTGGTCTTTGTTTTGACCAGTAAGATCTCCTGTGCTGACATACTGGATTCTGCCGTGTAGAGCATTACACCTTCATAATCTGCACTGTTGAGCCCATAATAGCGCTTCAGCCCCTGCACTCCTGCTTTTTTCATAGCCTTCGTATCCAGAGATGCCTCTACTTTTTTCTCTACCGCAGCAAAGCTCTTCGTACTGCCGCTGGTGAAAATCAGTAACAGTGCCACGTAAACAACGATCACTGCCACCAGTGCATACTTGATCACCACTGTTTTTTTGAGATTTTTTATCTTATCTGTCATAAAGTTGCTACCTCCGCCATACGTTTGAGCCAGATTGGATAAAAATCCGCCTTGAAATGAATTCCATCCTCTTCATAATAAGTATCTGAAACCAACGAAGTATTATCTAAAAATGCAATCTGATTCTCATCACACATCTTCTGCAGTGCCGCATTGTACTCCGGAATCTTCTGAAATACAGGCTTTTCTTCCTGCTTCGCCGCACTGACCGGGAAGATAGAATTCACATACAAAGTTGTATCCGGCAATTTTTTACGCAGCTGGTCGATCACTGCTTTATACTCTTTGATAAATAAATCCGTATCCCCATTTGTTGCAATCACGTCATTCATCCCATAGGAAAGAAAAATAACCTGAGGGTTAATGTCTGCCACTGTTTTTATCTGATCATCCAGCTCATCCAATTCTACTCCGATCTTGGCAACCACACTGGATGCATTCAAAAGATCATACTCTGTAAATGCCTCAGAAATCGAATCTCCCATCACGACCGAGCTGGAAAATAAGCTCTTATAGTTGATCTCACCACTTGCTTCCTGACTTTCCAGCTTGTCTTTCGTGTCCAGCTTGTTGATCTTTTTTTCAATATCCTTTACATTTTCTTTTTCTGCCGCTTTTATGATCGCAAGTCCCTCCTTCGTGTCCACTGTTTCAGCGGAAAAATAGCTGATTCCTTCCGCGATCAGAGTAACTGCAGCAAGCACTGCGACTGCACCGGCTCCGATTATCACATACTTTTTTTTCTGTCTCTTCATCCGTATCTTTTGTCCCCTTATTCTTACCATCTTATCTTATTTTATAATACGTTTTCCATGCTTAAAAGTCAACGTTCCTGATGATAGATTCTCTCGCTGATCTCTTGCATTTTCATGTCGATCGTATGGAGCTGTTCTGCGCAGATTCCCAGATCTTCTGAAACAGAATCCTGAAATCCGTCCGTCTGTTTCTTATAATACAGTTTATGTTCTATACTTGCCCAAAAATCCATCGCGATCGTACGCATCTGCACTTCTACCTTCATCGGTTTTTTCTCATTCATAAAAAATACCGGTACTTCCAAAATCAGATGCAGACTTCTGTAACCGTTTGGTTTTGGATTCTTGATATAGTCCTTTCTCTCGATCAGTCTGATATCATCCTGCTCACATATTTTTTCCGCAAGCGTATAGATATCTTTCGGAAAACAGCAGATCACACGGATACCTGCAATATCACAGATATTTTCTTCTATGGCCTGTACACTGATCTCTATATTTTTTCTTTTCATCTTCTCCAGGATACTAATCGGTTTCTTGATTCTGCTTTCAATTGATAAGATTGGATTCTGATCAGAATTGATCGATAATTCGTGATTCAACACTTCAAATTTTGTCTTAACTTCCAGCAGTGCACACTGATACTGCATGATCAGCTTCTGAAACGGCATCGCTGATTCTAAAAGCCTCTCCGGTTCTTTCAACTCTGTCAATTCTTCAAATTTCATTTCTTCCATATTAACTGCCCTTCTCTTCTGTACTGATTCCATATAAAATAATATCCAATAACTCTGATATCTTCAGATTATGTTCTTCTATAAATCGGGAAAAATCTCCTGTACGGCTTGCTTTATTCTGGTAATATCCATTGTACATATTCTGAAACAGACTCAGATATTCTACTGCCATTTCCATACTGATTCCCTCTCTTAAACGAATCTTGGACAGCAAATGTCGGTATTGCTTTCTTATATAGGCATCATATCTTTCCATCACACCAAAAAGTGCTTCTTTTAAATGCTCTGCCGGATATAACATCACATTAAAAAATATATTTCTGTCATACGGATTTTCAGCAAAAAACACTTCCCGTCTCTCCAAAAAAATACGGATTTCTTCCCTTGCTGTTTTTGCCTCTTCTTTCCCTTCTTCCATATAACTCATCAACTTTTCGAAGCTTTTCTTCACACAGTACAGATATAGCTCATCCTTATTTTTAAAATTATGGTAGATCAGCCCTTTTGCAATCTGATACTTGCCGCATATCGCATTCAGCGAAACCGCATCGTAAGATCTGCTTCCAAACTCGATCGTAGCTGCATGTACAATTTTTTCACAAGTCTGTTTTGTCTTTTCTTCTTTTTTCATGCTGTTATCCTTTCTTTTTGACTATACAGTCTATAATAGGATACTATACAATTTTCTTACAATCAATATTTTTGCCTGTGTTTTTTTCTCTTTTTTATGGTATGATAGAGGAATCAATACTTATATTTTTTATC
>ERZ507534.161-NODE-161-length-18096-cov-4.93864_pt1 | contig 18096 bp, 12 predicted proteins | sample MGYA00248658_ERZ507534 | MGnify/ENA primary metagenome ERZ507534 (study PRJEB26165, sample SAMN02676131) | human gut metagenome | isolation source: stool | host: Homo sapiens | place: USA | study: EMG produced TPA metagenomics assembly of the C.diff FMT (human gut...
AACATGTTTTTACTCTTTGTACGATATTTGCATGGTGGACAAGAAGACTTTTCTACAATGTTCGTTTCTTCATCGTATACCGTATGTTATCTTCTTGGTATCCCATTTATCTTTTGGCTGCTCCGGCTCGTCAGGATAACCGATGATGATACCATTTAATGGAATCAGATTGCCTGGCAAATTCAATGTTCTGGAAATGCCATTCACTTTCTTCTGGATAGGATAGATGGTTGTCCAGCAGGCTCCCAATCCCATGGCATGAGCTGCCAGGAGAATATTCTCGGAAACTGCCGACAAATCCTGTACCCAGAGTTCCTTGCTCTGTCCCTCTGCCATACGGGTGGTATCAGCGCAGACAAAGATAAAGAGAGGTGTCTTCTTGATATCCTCTGCATGATACTTATTGGATTCGGCATATTTCTCGATATCCTGCTTGTCCTTCAGAACCACGAAATGCCATGGTTGCATATCGTTCGCTGTAGGTGCAGCCATACCGGCACGGAGCAAGGCTTCTATCTTGACATCCTCCACTGGCTGCTGCTTGAACTTTCTTACGCTTGTACGGGTCATGATGTTCTCCATCACAGCCTTTGCGCTTACATTTTCCTTCACTGCTTCCTGGATGCTTCCAGGAAGAATAGTCTGTGCTTTTGCCGAAGCAAAGCTCATAGCCGCCAAAGCGACTATGAGCACTTTGTTAAGTTTGTGCATACAATTTGAAAAATAAATTATAATAATTTATTGTTTAAGAATTGTTATAGCCTTGAGCAAGTCGCCATTTCCGAAGGTCATGAATGTACTTGCCACACCTGTAGTTGCATCTATCTTGTAGATGGTAGGGGTAACGGAAGAACCGCTGCCAGAACCGCCACTCATGCTTGTAGGAGCAGCCACTGGCAGATAGTAGGCACCTGCATAGCCGTCGCCCCAGCCAAATGATACGGTAGAGGCTTCAGGCAGTCCGGTTACCCATGTCAGGGTCTTGGCATCCATATCCACTACTGCCATCTTGCCAGAGGCATCCATGTTGCCATACTTGTTCTTGTCGAGATAGAATTCCAGCAGGAACTTGCTACCACTAATGTGGAATGCCTTGCGGAAACGGTAACCATCGGATGCGGCAAAGATGTTGAACTGATAGTTCTTGTCAAACTCTGTCTCGCCCTTCTTGATGCGCAGGGCACCCACCTTGCTGTCTGTAGCGCTGGAACCTGAGAATACATAGATGTTGCCATTATCGTCGGCACCGCTCTGGGTGTAACGCACAGAGCGCATGGCTCCCACTGATTTGCCGATGCGATCGTCGTAAATCATCTTCTTGATATTCAGACTATAGTCGCAGATGGCAACAGCGGCAGAATCACGGTTGCTGTAATTCACAACCATTGCCACCTGATTATTGCCCATATCCACGATATTGGAGATGTTAGGGTTTACTTCGTCGATGGCATACTGGGTAAGACCTACCGCAATGTTGTTGCCAGCACCAGTCTTATCCACTACCATGGCGTATGGCTTACTGATCTGTGCGGCGTAGGAATAAGTGCCAAATGTACCTGTGTTACCGAAAGCGGAAACCAGGACTGGTGACCCCACTTCTGTAATCTTGCCATTCTCTACCTGATAGCTGCGGAGACCTGCCTTCAGACTGCCGATACCCTCAGCAGAAGCGCCACGGGCATAGATATAGCCCGTAAAAATGCCGCTGGTCTTATTGTAAGTTACCTGAGTAAAACTGTCATAGCATTTCACGGCATCTGATGCGCCATATACACTCTCACCGTTCCTGGCAGTAGAAAGGTCATTGTAAACCTTCATATATACGCCACCGGTAAGGTCGGTATTAGGGTCGCCTGAAGTCACGATAAAGCTGACCTCTTTCGGGTCGATGTCAGAGGCACCGCCGCCATTCTCGATGTTGTCATCATCTGAGCATGATGTGAATGTCATGCATGATGCAAGCGCCATAAGCGCAGCTGAAAAGAAAAATTTCTTCATGTTTTTTTAATTTCTATTTATGTATGAATGGTATGAATTTATCTGTTTAATTTTCCGAGTGTTCTTATTTCTGTCACACCCTTGATATTGATACCCTTGGTTGCCACACCGGTCTCTGGATTCACCTGATAGATGGCTGCATCCTGACCAAACTGGGTGATAGGGAGATAGAGAATTCCGTCGGCATACATCGGAACGCCTCCGGTTTCCGTACCCGATGTGATGAGATTCTTCGTAGGGATGCCGCTGAGCCAGATGAACTTCTTGCTCGCCATGTCAACTATGGCAAACTGATGGCCGACTGTCATGGTGTTGATATTCTTCTCGTTGTAGATTTCGAGCAGGAACTTGCTGTCTGTTATGTACCATACACGTCGGAACTTGTAGCCATCGGCAGGAGTCTGAATGTCGAAATAATAATCTTTATCAAATTCGTCTGCTCCCTTGTTGATGCGCAGAGCACCAGCCTTGCGGGTGGTTGCGGTATTGAAAGCATTGGAGAAGACATACACCGTACCATCGTTGGTCTTGAATACTTCGTGGAGAACCTGAGAGCGATACTGGCCAGCAGCATAGCTGATACGGTCGTCACGATAAACCTTCAGTATGTTCAGATCCTTATCCATCTTTGCCACCCATACGCTATCAGGATATTTTACGTCGCCAATGCTGGAGCCATCACCGGTTCCCGTCTGGTGGAATGCAGACTGAACCATCGCTGTAAGGAAAGTTCCGTCGCCATTGTCGATGATGCTGGAGAAGGTGACCTGCTGGCCATTGCCTGTAATGTCTTCCGTCCAGATGGTCTTGGTATGATCGAGTTTCACCCCATCATTCGTGATGTTCCAAAAGGCGAAGGTGGCTCCGTCGTTTCGCTTGCCGTCGGCAGAAACCTGACCTCCAACACTTGTCAGCAACTGACCGTTGAAGAAACCATAGTTGGAAAAACGGGTGTCGATGCGGAACTCACCCAGCTTGGAAAACTGTGAATCATCCGATGTCCAGCGCAGTCCATATCCCAGTCCGGCAAACTGTTGCTGATAAACCATGCCGATGGCATCGTGGCTGTTGAACACCCAGGTATATTCAGTCTGGGGCAATTCCATGATGTTGTTTCTGATGTCAAGATTGCCAGCCGTCAGACTGTTGGTCTGCATGATGTATTCTGTACCATTGTCGGTCTTTACGGCAATGAAGTAAGAACCCTTCCCGTTCTTTACCACTCCATCAGAATCAGATGATGAGCTTCCATCATTTTCCGAGCCATTATCCACACCTGAAACATCATCACCGCTGCTACAGCCTGTAAGCCCCGTGGTGATTCCGAAAAGGCACAGAAATATCCCTGTCGCTGCCATTCTTGACAGCGATAAACAAGTCTTTTTCATTCTCTAAAACGTATGTTACTGATTAATTATAATATATTCTGAATCAATTCTTTCCGAAGATAATGCCTGTGCTATTGCTTATAAAAAACATAGCGGAACTTGATGCTGAAACTGCGTCCCGGCTTTTGCAAGCTATAGTTGTCGTAGAGCAGGGCATTGGTGAAGTTGTTCGCCTCTATCGATACGTTGTATCTGCCACCTTGTATCGCATACACCAGGTTGGCATCATGGCTCCATTGCTCTGGCACATAGAGCTTGGCGCCCTCGCTTGCCCATGAGCGGAAGAACCGGTATACGTATCTCATGTTCCAGCCTATGGTGAGTCGGTTTGCCTTGCCCAGCACATGCTTGAAAGTATAGCTTGCATCAGCACCGCCAAAGGTATAAGGCAAGTTAGGCACACGGTCGCCATAGGTTACCGATTCTGCCCCGATACTGTTGAGTCGCTCTCTGTCGCGGGTGTTCTGCATGGAGAAGTTGCCACCGATACTTGCCACATCCTTGTAATAGTAGTGCAAGCCCAGGTCCATTCCCAGTCCCAGCACCTTGCCGTGGTTGGTGCTCACGGCTACTCCCTTTTGTCCGATGGTTCGGATGATGTAATCCGCTACGTGGCGATAGTTGAAGCCTACATCTGCACTCAGGGTATGCGCATCATTGAAAGTATGCTGATAGCCCAGGTTCAGATTCACGTTGTCGCTCTTCTCCGGGCGAAGGGTGGCATTGCCATCCTCATAATCGCCATCACCAAAGAGCTCACGGTCGGTAGGCAGACGATAGGTTCGCTCATACAACAGCTTTATCTGTAAGTCTTTGTTCAGTAGAAAATAAGTTCCTGCTGCACCATATCCCAAGGCATCGGTAGAACGTTCCTGCTCCTGATAGTCGGCACGCCCGGACGAAGCGATGTTCACTGGTCCTCTAACATGTGAGTCGTAGTACTTCAGGAAGGCCACCATGTTCAGATGCCGGTTGGGGATAAACTTGTACGACAGTCCCAGGGTGTTTTTGGCATTGATGCGGCGCATGAAGGTGGCTGCTGAACTCTGAACGCTATTGGATGCCGCATTGGTGGTGCGGCGGCGATAATGGGTATAAGTATCGTTGAGCGTAAAGAAATGCTGGTCGCCAAGATGATAGGTCAGGTTGGCAACGGTAGCCAGGGTGTAACCCTTGAATTCGGCAAGCGTTGGAACTCCCTCGCCCTGATAGGCGTTCACCTTATACTCACCCGTCCAGCTATAGGTACGGCTGAGCGTATCCACATTATTGGTCTTCACCATGTCGTAGCGTGCCGACAATCGGAAGTTCAAACCTGGGATAGCAAGATTTCGCTTCTCATAGAGCATAGAGGGAGTCCATCCTTGCGCTGTGCGATATTTGCCGCCAAACACGATTTTCATCAGATTGGCGTTCTGTATCTGTGCATATTCATGGCTATAGTTCAAGCCGAAGATGAGCTTGTCAGCCCATGTCTTATCCACCACACCCAGCTGGAAGATGACGGCCTCGTTGTGGTATCTGTCGTGGAACCGGCGGAACCACGCCTCTTCGTTGCTCACCGCATTGGTCTCAAGATCAGTCCATTGCGTCTTTACCTTATAGTCGTTGTCTGAATAGTTCTGATAGGCGTTCAAGCGGAGCATAAGCCCCGATCTGCCCGTCCATCCTAAAGAGAGATTACTGCGATGGGTATTGAATGAGCCATAGCTATAGCTGGCATCAACGTATGTATGCGGAGAGTGGTCAGTCACGATATTGATGGCACCTCCCAGGGCATCTCCACCGAAATCTACGGGTACGACACCCTTATATACCTCGATGCGGTTGGCAAAGCTCGCAGGTATATTGTTGATGCTGAAACTGGATGATGCACCATCCATCGGCACACCATCGATAAAGAGTTTCACGTGCTTACCCGTAAAGCCATTCAGGTTGATGCTTGCGCCAGAGCCAAGACCTCCGTCCTCACGCACTTTCACGCCCGATACGCGGTCGAGAACATGCGCCAGGTCGAGGTTGGTGTTGCGCAGGCGACGTGTATCTACCGCCATGACATTGAATGCCGACGAGTTGACACGCTTTACCTGGTTGCCACGAACCACTACTTCGCCCAGATGCTGGGTTTGTTTAAACTTGTCACCATGCAGATTCTTTCTATAGTTATCCTGCTGATGATGCTTACTGAAATCATTTTTGAGGGAGTCAGAATCGTGCTGTGCCCATGCTGCCATCGTCATGATGAACATGCATAGAGCCAATACGCCCCTACGTATATAGTTGCTTCTTATCATATCAAAGTTATTTCCGTTTTGCTGGAAAATAATTTGTGGTACCATAAGGAGTAATTATACGTCGGGCCTAGCACATTCTTCAGGGATATAAATATAAGAAGGCAGTTACACCTTATTATATAATATGTAAGGAATGATATGGGCAATGACTGTTTCTCGCTTATCCGTTGCTTTTATTCCATGCTTTCCGGCTGAGACTGGAATACATGCCATTCCTGCCTCGGTCTTGTTTGCGGGTGCAAAGGTATTGACTTTTCCTCAAATATCTAATACCTAAAAATAATGATTTTGATTTTTGAAAGTTCATACCAAGAAGACTGTGATCAGCAAGTCTGTCTTGAAGTTGAACTCTGTTGTAGGTGGCGGATTTGCAATTAGCATTCTTGCACAATAAAATGCAGAATTTTGAGTTATTATGAAAGAATGTTTTTTTTGAATAAACAATGTTGCTTATGAAAAGAATGAATAAAATGCTGTTGGTTGCTGCTTTGGCGGCAACCACACTTTCTGCTCAGGCAGAACAGAAGAAGGGACCGGCTTGGTTGAGTGATGCACTTTTCTATCAGATTTATCCATCTTCCTATATGGATACTGATGGCAATGGTATTGGCGATCTGCCGGGTATCACTTCCAAGTTGGATTACATCAAGTCTCTGGGGGTGAACGCCCTCTGGCTCAATCCAATCTTTGAGTCGGGATGGTTTGATGGTGGCTATGATGTCATCGATTTCTACAAGGTGGATCCTCGATTCGGTACCAATACCGATTTGGTTACATTGGTCAATGAGGCCCATAAGCGGGGTATAAAGGTTTGTCTCGACCTGGTAGCAGGACATTCCAGCACCAAGTGTGCCTGGTTTAAGGAGTCTTCCGAGAAAGATCCTAACCAGCGTTACAGTGATTATTATATCTGGATGAATGATATCCCTGAGAGTGAGAAAAAAGAAATAGAAGCCCGTCATCAGGAAGCAAGTCCGGAGTCTAGTACCCGAGGAAGATATGTGGAGGCTAATGCTCCTCGTGCCAAGTATTATGAGAAGAATTTCTTCGAGTGCCAGCCTGCCTTGAACTATGGTTTTGCTCATCCAGATCCAAATCATCCTTGGGAGCAGGGCGTAGATGCTCCAGGACCACAGGCTGTCCGCAGGGAGATACGTAACATCATGGCTTTTTGGTTTGATAAGGGTGTGGATGGCTTTCGTGTAGATATGGCGTCATCGCTTGTCAAGAACGACCCTGACAAGAAGGAGGTTTCCAAGCTTTGGAATGAGATGCGTACCTGGAAGGATAAGTATTATCCAGAGACCGTCTTGATTTCAGAGTGGGCTAATCCGCAGCAAGCCATTCCTGCCGGCTTCAACATCGATTTCTACATCCATTTCGGTCTTAAGGGCTATGCCTCTCTGTTCTTCGACCGCAAGACTCCATGGGGCAAGTGGGAGCAGAGTTACCAGAACTGCTATTTCGACAAGCAGGGCAAGGGTTCGCTTAAGGAATTTAGCGAGAACTATACCAAGGCATACAATGCCACCAAGAATCTCGGCTACATCGCTGTTCCATCTGCCAACCACGATTACCAGCGCCCTAACATCGGTACCCGCAATACGCCAGACCAGTTGAAGGTGGCGATGACCTTCTTCCTCACCATGCCTGGTATTCCGTTTATCTATTATGGTGATGAGATTGGTATGAAGTATCAGATGAATCTCCCTAACAAGGAGGGTAGCAATGAGCGTTCGGGTACCCGTACTCCGATGCAGTGGACCAAGGGTAAGAATGCCGGCTTCTCTACGAGTGCACCTGATAAGCTCTACTTCCCTGTAGATACGGAAAACGGAAAGTTGACCGTTGAGGCTCAGCAGGGTGATCAGAATTCTCTGTTGTCATATACCCGTAAGCTGACCACTTTGCGTCATTCTGCAAAGGCTCTTGACAATGAGGGTGATTGGAAGCTTCTGAACCAGAAGGGGCAGGAATATCCGATGGTATATGAGCGTACTTTGGGTGAGGAGAAGTATGTTGTTGTCGTGAATCCTGGTGCCAAGGCAGCCTCTCTCAATATCAGCTCCGTTGGTGGTAAGGCTGTTTCTGTTCTTTCCACAGGAAAGGTTGTGTATAAATCAGGAAAAAAGACTGATGTGATTAAAGCTTCTGGCATAAGTGCCGCCATATTCAAGGTGGAAAGATAGAGCTCTATCTTCTATGGGAGTGCCTTCTCCTGCCATCGCCAAGAACAAACAGAACAGGAAGCCTCGAAAGAAGCTGAAGAAGGGAGTATCACTGCTGTTCTGTTGTTGGTGGTAATTTTATAAAAACAGAAATGCGTCCGTATTGTACGGGCGCATTTTTGTTTTACGGTCACGAATCAGATGCATCATGCAATTTTTACTACACGTCGTTGATCTACTAATACGATGATAGTCACCTTGCCAAGATATGTTTATATCATGTCGATATATGATAGACGAATGATAGTTGCCATATTTTTATCACTTATTCAAGTTTCGCAAGTGGTTTAAGTACGGGCTGAAGGCCCAAAAGCTCCAGAAGCTTCTGCCCCTTCAGGTAGGGTGTTCAAAGGGCACCAAAAGATTTTATGTTAGAGGCTATGAACAAAGTCCTTTACCTTTGCTTGGTATTCTTCCTTGGTCATACCTCCAGTCTCTATCATTAAGTCAAGTACATCGCCAAGTTCATCAAAAGCAATATCATGATGATATTCTTTAGTCGTTCCATTCTTTTCTCCATAGATACGGTAGTAATCAGAGCCTTCATCCAAAGCAATATATCTTACCTTGAAATTGGAAGCCATTCACCTGCATGACAAGTGCCGCCATAGTGAAGTCTTCGCCATTGGTATTCTTGATAATTTGGGTAGCATACATCTTTGAGATGTCTCAACTATTGATTTTGAGATGCCTCAACTATTGATAATGTCTATCGGGGTTGTATGAAAGAAAAACTGCTTTGTAAGAGTTAAAATGTTACCATTGCCTCATTTTCTTGCCTTGAAATTTGCGTGTACAAAGGAATAAGGCTAACTTTGTGGTCGTTAATAATGTGTATTTACACAAAATAAACGAATAGAAATATGGAAATCCGTAGAGATAAATATCTGGATCTACTTATCCACAGTTGTGGGAATGGGTTGATAAAAGTGATAACAGGAATGCGCAGATGCGGAAAGTCATACCTGTTGTTCACCCTTTTCAAGAACTACCTCATAAAACAAGGAGTGAAAGATGACCATATCATAGGGGTAAATTTGGAGAACCGACTGAATAAAAGTTTGAGAGAGCCAGACGCATTACTTCAATACATAGATAGCCGTCTTTCATCAGACGGTCAATATTATGTTATGCTGGATGAAGTACAGATGGTCAGCGAGTTTGAGGATGTATTGAACTCATTCCTAAGCATAAGCAATGTGGATGTGTTTGTTACTGGCTCTAATGCAAAATTCCTGTCTAAGGATGTAATCACTGAGTTTCGTGGACGAGGAGATGAAATACATGTGCGTCCATTGACCTTCAGAGAAGTAGCAGATTTCCGTGATGACTATTCGCAAGATATGATTCGTGAATATATGCTCTATGGAGGATTGCCACAGGTCGTTTTAGAAAACGATGTCAACAAAAAGGTGAGTTATCTGGAACAGCAGATGGAGCATACTTATTTGCGTGACATAAAAGAGCGATATCAAGTTCGTCAAGATAGCGATTTGTCAGAATTAGTGGACATCATGGCATCATGTGTGGGTGGTCTGACCAATCCTCCAAAGATTGCAGACACTTTTAAAAGTGTAAAGCATAGTAGCATTTCGGTGGATACCATACGTCTCTACTTGGAATATATGGAGGATGCGTTCGTGTTGGAACGTGTTACTCGTTATGACATTAAAGGAAGAAAATACATAGATTCGCCGTTTAAGTATTACTTTGAGGATTTGGGACTGAGAAATGCCCGATTAGGATTTCGGCAAGTAGAACCAACGCATATGATGGAGAATATGCTCTACAACGAGCTTCGTGCTATTGGAATGAAGGTGGATGTAGGACAGGTATTTACCGAAGTGAAAATCGAGGATGGATCCCGTCAGCGCAAGACGCTGGAAATCGATTTCGTCTGCAACCGTGGCTATGAGCGAGTATACATCCAATCGGCCTATGCGATGGAAACAGAAGAAAAACGGGATCAAGAACTGGCCTCACTACGTAAACTTCGCGACGGATTTCGCAGAATCGTAATTGTAAATGGGCTACAACCTACCTACATGAATGAAGAAGGCGTGTATATTATAAATCTTATGGATTTTTTGCGCGACCCGGAGAAATACATGGAGGAGAGAGTATATACACCACAATATATATACGGAAGTGATAAAGTACCCAGATATTTTGGAACGAGCAAAGCTTCGCAATCAGATATTTCTTGATAAGCTAGATCATTAGTGTCCCGTTAAAATCGGGACCAGTTAAATATTAATCAAATAACCCCGGAAAGAGGGGACAACCGAGTTCTTTGACATTATTGAAATCAGTCCTTTCGAAGAGATCAACGAGTGGTGTCTTATCCATAAGAGAAATGCTTAGAATCTGAAGAACCTCATAAGTCGATCGCTTAAGATGCAAATTATGTTGTACGATAGCAACAAGGCAATAGGCTATGATTGCCGATGAGAATTGGATTCTCACAGCATTCTCTGTAGTACCCCAAAACTTCTTGATCTTGAGGTGCTGCTTTAGCCATTTGAAGAACAGCTCTATCTGCCATCTGTTCTTGTAAAGGTTGGCGATTTCAGGAGCTGTTAGATGAAAAGCATTTGTCAGGAAGGCAAACTACCTACCTTGTTCTTCATCATAGAATTTGACGATTCTGAGTTTCTCCGGATACTTTCGGTATGAATTGTATTCAGTGAATTCAATCACAGCATCTGTCAATATGTTCTTTGGCAACCTGCGCCTCCATTTACAGCATTTGTATTGCCGATTCTTCTTGGCTCGCACAACAAAGAACGATTCATGTAGATGTATTTTGAAAAGTTCCTTGAATGCATTGTATCCACGGTCAAACACATAGTAAGAACCTGATTCATAAGAAATTTCTTTCATTGCCCTTGAGTCGTAAACTGATGCTGTAGAGATGTGGAAGAAAGCTGGAACCTGAGATTCGAGGTCATATAGCACATGTACTTTTACTCCTCCCTTCTTCTTACGGAACTTTGCCCACCAGAAGACCGACAAACACAATGGAATGGTCGTTGAGTCGAAAGCATACACATTGCCTTTCAACTTGAAGATATCCGTTACTCGTTTCTTCCTGGCTTGCTCCATCATATAGAAAGCAAAGTCTTCAAAGATACGGTAGTCACGATTCTGATTGGCAGAAGCAAATGTCATTTTCGCAATAGGCTTACGTCCTAATCCAAGATGGTATTGCTTTGCTCTATGTGCTTCAAAAGCAACAATCAGATCTCGTAAACTCTCTCGATTACTCAGTTGGCAAAACATCATTGCAAGCAACTGATTCCAACACGTGAAATGCTTCACATAGCGGTTTCCATCATACTTGCGAACATAGTTGTTAAACTGAGTTCTGTTCAAAAAAGCGGTGAGTTGGGCAAAAACGTTTTTGTCTTGGAACATAACAGTCATTTGAATTTGACTGCAAAGTTACGAAATCAAGTCCGTTTCATTCCAAAATACCACCTATTAGACTGTATTTCAGTTAATTCAAAGAGCGATTAGTCCACTTTAACGGGACAGTAGTGACTAATGAATAATAAATATTACGATATGCAATACGAAGTTACGATAATGGATGTTAAGGATGCAGACGCTATAGTAGTCAACTACCATGATGGCTATCGGTGGTGGACTGCGGTGGTTGATGCTGGGAATGTTGGTGATGCAAATAAAGTCAAAGTCTATGTGAAGCATAAGGAGAACAATAAATATGTTATTGACTACGCTTTCTGCACTCATCCTGATAAAGATCACAAAGGTGGATTCTTTGATTTACTTACCGATTCACAGGTGGAAATCTGCAATTTTTTTATTCGCAGACCTGACATCCTTATGCGAAATGATATTAGAAGGTTGCAGTATAATGTCGGTGAATTGGAAAGAGCTGCTAAGGCTGTTTATAATCACCCTACTGATCCGACTCGAAATTTGATAGATGAGGCAATAAGGTACTCCCATTTAGTTGAACCAACTTTAGGGCTAGATGTCGTGGGTATGCCTTTGATGGTAATTGGCCCGAGATCGAGATTCTTCCAAGATGCATGCTATCAAATGGCTATAAACTTTGCCGAGTTAGAGGATGAGGCAGATGCAGAAAACTATGCAGAAGACGAATTGCCTACAGAGGAAGAAGCCCAAAGTGTGATGGATGAAGTAAAGGAGGATTCGCCTACTAATATGTCAAGTTTGATCTTACTTTTTCACCCTAATGGCCGAAACTTTTTGTTGGCTGGTGATGCATGCAGTGCTACATTGAAGGATGCCGTTGAAGATTATCCTCAAAATATTCCTGGTAGTACATTAAAAGTACCTCACCATGGAAGCAAGCATAATTTGACCACAGAAGTAATTAATATGCTAAAACCATCAAGTGCTGTTATTAGTGCCAAGGGTAGCAAAAAGCACCCAAATCGGGCTGTTGTGCATTTCCTTAGTAAACACTGTAATGTATATTCCACCTCAAAAAGTGGAACATTAACTTATCAAAGTGCACCAGTGAAACATCCTGCAATTGCATTAAGAAACAAACAATAATAGATTCAAAGATTATGAACTTCAAGTATTACGATGTGCTTAGTACATTGATTAGTGGTGTTGTCTTATTATTTGTCCTTTCAATAGTAATTGATTGGGATATAAACGACATCAATGTGACTGTATTGTTGTCTTTAGCATACGTGATGGGCTATATGCTAAATGCATTAAGTGCGTTATTAGAGCCTTTGTATTATTGGTTTATGGGAGGCAAGCCTTCAGATAAACTATTAAAGGCACCCAAACCAAATTGTTGTAGCAAGACGCGAAATTATACTGGGTTTGGACGTATTCGTTTTTATGAGTACAAGAAAGCAGTTAAGCTTTTGAAGCAAGAACTTGATGACGATAAAGCCTGCGAAGGAAAAATGTTTGGCAAAGCTATGTCTTACTCAAATTCGAATGAAAAGACTCGCATACCAGATTTCAATGCACAATATGCCTTTTCTCGCGTTATGTTAACTCTTGCCATAGTATCAGCTAGTATTATCATGTCTAAGTTTTACGACTTATGGTGGGCTTGGCTAATTGCCCTAGCTGTAATCATCTTAATAGGACGACGCTGTAAAGAGAGAGGTTATTATTATGCAAGAGAAGTACTGATTGAATATTTAAAAACGAAGTGATTATGGAACCAATAAACAATAATATGTTAGACGGTATAAGAAACTATCTATCAATGGAAAGTACTGGCGCTTTGATGGTGTCGGGCGAATGGGGTTGTGGTAAGACTTATCATATAGAGAAAGTGATAATACCGACCTTACGACAGGAAGGATGGAATCCAGTGAAGGTTTCATTATTTGGTATTGAGTCGGTTAATGAAATACCACTTCGAATAGCAGATAATTATAAACGGGCAGAGAGCGATAAAGGTGAAAGAACAGAGAAGGAGAAAAATAAATCGAGGCTGTGTGGTTGGGGAAAGGAGAAGGTTGGCAAGGTTGTAGCCAAAGGGGCACAATTCGCTTCTAGTATATCATGGCTAGAAAGTTTTGTGGACGTGAAAACATTAGTTGGTAACAATAGTGGCTTGCTTTATAAACTTATTCCCACAGAAAATACCGTTATCATTCTTGATGATATAGAACGCGTGATAAATACAATTGACGTTCATACTCTTTTGGGAGCTATCAATGATCTGGTTGAACACCGAGGCTATAAGGTGGTAGTGATAGCCAACAACTCCTATATGCAGCAAAAGGACGAGGCAAAACTTGTGTTCAAAGAAAAGGTGATAGAGAAAACCTTGGTTTATGAGCCTGATGTAGTATCCATTTTTAAGGAATTATGTGGAAAGAACTGTATTTCACCTTTTACCGAGTTCATGACGGCTCAAAAGGCGGTGAAGGTGATTGACCCATGTTTTCCATCATATAAAGAAGACAAAGGCTTACGTGTTGAATTGCATAACATCCGAATATTGAAATTTGCTTTGGCTCATTTCTGCAAGATTTATGAGGTTTGCAATGTTTTTCTGAAAAATGAAAACAAAGATTTGGCTGACAGATTTCTCTTGTCGTTGTGGGCTAGCACAGTAGGCGTTTCGATTGAGTATAAAAAAGACCGTCTAACTTACAAAGACAGGTCGCAGTTTTCTCAATATGTTGAATTGTCGGCAATTGATTGGGAGTTTGATGACGGTGGTCGGAAAGCGGACGGATTGCTGGATGAAATGCGAGAAGATGAGGCTGTTGAGAAACAGAAGGAAGAAAAACAACGCGAATATACAAACCGCCGTGTTACGTATATCTTTGAGAAGTTGGTAAAAGCCCATGATTTCCCTGTCATTGTTTCACCGCAGATGTTTGACTTTGTTACGGCGGGCATGTCTTTGGATAAGGACGCTCTGAAAGCGGTGTGGGAAGGATATAAGAGTCAGGAACAAAGGAATAGTACAAATCCCGCATACTCATTGTTGGAGAAATTAATGCATTCGCAGTGGAATATGAGTAATGAAGAAATGGTGGACGCTGTAATACAGTTGGCGCAGTATGTGGAAGAAGGAAAATTTTGTGATAATATGGCATACGTTAATTCCGCTACATATCTTCAGCATTTCTGTTCGCTTACCTCTTTATCTCAGAAGGATATGCAAACAAAAATTGTCAGTGGCATTGACAAGATGTATGCAAATGTTTCTTCTCTAAGTTTGCTCGATAAGATGAATTTGGATGTGTTAGAGAACGATATTCCAAAAGAAAGTCGTTGGGTCGTGGAATATGAGCGAAAAAAAATGGATGAAATAGCTGCTAAAAACCTTAATGATGATATTAAAGAGGCGCGCCGTCAGTTTAACGAAGACCTACCTTCTTTAGCCAATAGACTGACTATTCAGTATGGTGACACAAAGACACCGGATTTCCTGAGTTATCCAATATTAAGTCATATTCCGATGGAGGATATAGTTAATAAAGTGAATATAATACAGCCTAAAGAAGTGATGGCTCTCTATCAAATTCTGAACGGACGTTTCTTACAACAGGTTCCATATCCCCAAGTATATGATGCGGAATTGCCGTTCGTGAGGAATCTAGAGCAGACCTTGGCACAGAAACAAAAAAATAAAACAACCTATGCAGATATTCTGATTGAAGACTGTCTGAAGGGGGTGATTAAGAAAATAAAAAATAGGAAGCGATGGTGACAATAGCAGATTTCAAGAAGTTTGTTGATGGCTTGCTTAAGCCCGTGACCACAAAGATTGGGAATGTAGATGCGCGTATCAAAGCACTACTTCCATCAGACAGTGATGAAATATTTTTGTATAGGGATTTTCAGAGGTTGGGTAAAGGCTTGCAGAGAGAGCAGCTACTAGATGGTGTGGATAACAAACGCTATATAGATGTAGTGGAGATTATTCATAATCATCTTGGCTGGAATCAAAGTGCCATAAAGACTTTTAGTGATACTTGTTGGCAAGACGTGATAGCGGCCTGTAGTGAAGAAATGCCTTTGCCACAAACAGATTGGCTGAAAGAATATGATAAGGAGCATAGACGTGCAGCGGCTGCAAAGACGTTGCGGAAATTTGGGCTCAAGATAAAGATAGAGGATTGTGACTATGTGACAGAGAATGACGATATAGTCTATGATGCTTTGATCAACTGGATTCGCGAGGCAGGTGGAAGAAGATTCTTGAACATGCTGTTGTCGCAAATGGAATATTTGGAACCAGAAGGAAGATTCTTGACCGATATGAATGGCAATATGCCTAATCCAAAGGATGTGACAATAGTAAAACCATACAATTATCTTGTAAACTTAGCTTTGGCAAATATCAATGCAGACGGAGGTAGCTATAGCGAGGCAGCAAAGGCTTTTGGAAAAGCTATAAAACTAGCGACTAATTACTGTTTCCTTAAATACCCTGTACAGAACTTCGGAAATGTATGGGAAGATTTATTCCACAGAGACAGAGACACGGTGGAGTTTTTCAGGGATTTGGTGTATAAGGAGAGCATCTTTGGACTGACGCAACATTCTGTTTGGTTTACCAGAATGTTCTGTGAACGTGTGCTTATGTATATGCACGATACAGGAAGGGTGTTGGAAAACAGATACACATTTGATGAATATGAGCGATTGATGAACTATGTCCTTTCTGTTGCGGATGCATTGAAATGTGTGGAGTTAAGAAAAGACAAATTGAATGAACTGGAAATCAAGACTATTGACCAATTGTTAGATGATGTCGCGACAGGTGATGACGTATTGAATAATGGTTTCAGAACGCCATTGGATGAAGAAAAAGAGAACGCCGCCAACAAGCCGCTGATAAAAACTAATGGTAAGATATACGCCATGCCAGCTACAATAGGTTCATGGGGATGGTTTGAGGCTTTATTGACAGTTGTTCGCAATCAGGAGAAAGACGATAAACAGAAGGACATAGATAAGGAAGTTGGTAAGTTGATAGAGTATTATATCAACGAGAAACTTGACGAAAAAGGCATTACTCATTGTTGTGGTGATTATATTCCTCCGGCAGAGGGTGAAGCTGATCTTGTGGTTGAGTCCACAAAAGGTATCATGCTGTTTGAGATGAAGAAGAAAAGCCTGACCAGAAAGGCAAAGTCTGGAGATACTTTCAAAATAATGGCAGATTTGTTGGGGAGTCTCATTGATTCGCAAGCTCAGTGTTTCAGAACATCACACATTTTGATTAAGGATGGGCATGTGGATTTGGATGACGGAAAGGGTAATATGACAAGAGTAGAGAAACAGAACAGAACCGCTGAATGTATCTCGGTATGCCTTGGTGCATTTGGACCACTACAAGACAGGATGCTTATCAAGTGCATCATGGATGAAATGTGTAATAAATCGATGACGGCAGAGTATGATGGTACAGATAAACAAACCATTAAGGATGTGAAGAAATTTAATAAGGATTTGCAGAAGTGGTTGACATACTTGAATGAGGAGAGAGTCAATGGTGACTCCAAAACGAATCCTTTCTTCAATAGTTGGTTCTTAGATTTTGAACAATTAATGCTAATTGTGAAGGAATCAAATTCAAACGACGAACTGCTGGCTCGACTGCTAGAGACAAAGTACGTAACCACGGGGTCATATAATTTCTATAGAGAGCGCAGAATGGTAAGGATGATGAATGGTAATAAAGGTTAACGTTATGGATAAGATGGAATTACAGAAGCAGGTATTGTTGTCTTATAGCGTAGTCTATCCAGACCGACACGATAAGATAGAAGATTTGTTGGCTAATGTCCCATCAAACACTGCCATAGAACTTATTTCATATAATCTCTCAAAGAAGGTGAATCAGTTTATTGGTGAGCATGATTTCGACATTTGGGCACCATGGATAATGAAAACGCGAAATGATGTAAAGAATCCTGTTGGTCAGTATGCTCAACAATATAACCTTGGGAACTATGCCCTTATAGATAAATATGCTATGCTTCTGCTTATTAGCAGACTTTTGACTTGTTATAATGGGAGAAATGAAGAATTGACAGAGGATGACTTGTCGAACCTGTTCTTGGCATATATGCTCTGTTGCGATGAGCGTCTGGCAATGAATGAGAAGCTGCCTAACAACAATATGAAGGCAGAAGAGTTTGTAGAGTCTTATATGCCAGATTGCTTGAAGAGTAATAATATTGAAGCACCAAGAGATTATAGGCTGTTGATGATAAAGTGCTATATGCTCTTGATAGAATTCCCAAAGTTTAACACTCGGGTTGCACAATATGTTGATGAATTCTGCAAAGAAAGGGATATACCCAGTGCCAAGTATTATTTAGATGAGATCTTCCTGACTTTTCTGGAAATGGGGAAAGAGGATTTCTCCAATTGCAGAATGGCTATTGGTGAGAATCAGAAGGATGCTAGTCGATTCTATGATTCGTTAACATTAAATCCATCGCATTATCAACATGATATGGATTTTCTGATAATGAAGGAAAAGCCTCTGATTAAGACAGGGCCCAATATCTACAACTTCATGTTTATGAAGATGTTTCTGGATAAAGCATATACCGGACTTCTTTTTGATATGAAGGACGCTTTAGTTAAGAGGGGAGTGTTGGATTCCACAATGGGTTATGCTAATCTTCGGTCGTTTTTAGGTGAGGAGTTCTCGGAACGGTTCTTCTTTTATTCCTTGATGAA
>ERZ507534.175-NODE-175-length-17129-cov-12.6884_pt1 | contig 17129 bp, 18 predicted proteins | sample MGYA00248658_ERZ507534 | MGnify/ENA primary metagenome ERZ507534 (study PRJEB26165, sample SAMN02676131) | human gut metagenome | isolation source: stool | host: Homo sapiens | place: USA | study: EMG produced TPA metagenomics assembly of the C.diff FMT (human gut...
TGCACGGCGGCCAGTCGTTGCTGTCCGGCACGGTGATACTGTTCAAGCAGCTCGACACCGATATACCGGCGTCCGGACTGGAGGGCGGCCACACAGGTTGAGCCGCTGCCTGCAAACGGGTCCAGCACAATCGCGTTCGGGTGTGTGAAGCTCTCAATGAGCGGTTGCAGGCTGGTAACGGGCTTTTCAGTCGGGTGATGACGATTGCCTGAATATTTCCAGCCCAGCACGTCGGGCAATGGCTTCTGAGGCAGCGCCGGACGCCCTTTTGCCAGGATGTAAGCGCATTCGTGGCGATAGCCCACATATGCGGCCTTCGATGTGTAGGTTTTGGTAAATACCAGGTGGCCAACCACGCTGAATCCCGCATTTTTCCAGGCGGCCATAAAGCGATCGACGCGGTTCCAGCCATAGAAGCTCACCATCAGCGCATCTTTTTTCAGCACGCGGTACATTTCATTACAGGCCGGTTGCAGCCATTCATCGGTTTTATCGCCGGCGATGGTACGCCCCTGACGGTCACGGAAACCGACGAGATATGGCGGGTCGGTGAGGATGAAATCGACAGCATTGCCCGGAAACGTGGCCATAACACGCACGCAGTCACCCTGGATAAAACGGGACATAACAGCACTCCTTCTCTTACAGAGGGCACCGGGAGGGCGCCCCTGTGGCGCCCGTTCCCCGCTGCCTGTGGGCTGTTCACCGCGTCCGGTAACGGGTCAGGCCGACCGTGGAATACCGCAGCCGTCGTCTTTTTGACGGCGAGGATATGCCGCGAAAGCGGCTTGAAGGGCGTTCATCAGAAAAGGGCGACGGGCTGGCGTACACTGTCACCAACGCCAGCCGGGAGCGGTAAAAGCGCCCGTCCCGTGCCCGCCGGACGCGGGACACTGACCACAGGCAGCGTTCCTGCCGCGCCGCGTCAGCCAGTGCAGTAAAAAGAGTAGCCCGGCGACATCTTTTGTTACCCGCCAAACAAAACCCAAAAACAACCCACACTCAACCCAATAAAACACCAAAACAAGACAAATAATCATTGATTGATGGTTAAAATGGGGTAAACTTGACAAACAAACCCACTTAAAACCCAAAATACACCCAAATACACACCAAAAAAAAACACCATAAGGAGTTTTATAAATGTTGGTATTCATTGATGACGGTTCAACAAACATCAAACTACAGTGGCAGGAAAGCGACGGAACAATTAAACAGCACATTAGCCCGAACAGCTTCAAACGCGAGTGGGCAGTCTCTTTTGGTGATAAAAAGGTCTTTAACTACACACTGAACGGCGAACAGTATTCATTTGATCCAATCAGCCCGGATGCTGTAGTCACAACCAATATCGCATGGCAATACAGCGACGTTAATGTCGTTGCGGTGCATCACGCCTTACTGACCAGTGGTCTGCCGGTAAGCGAAGTGGATATTGTTTGCACACTTCCTCTGACAGAGTATTACGACAGAAATAACCAACCCAATACGGAAAATATTGAGCGTAAGAAAGCAAACTTCCGGAAAAAAATTACATTAAATGGTGGGGATACATTCACAATAAAAGATGTAAAAGTCATGCCTGAATCTATACCAGCAGGTTATGAAGTTCTACAAGAACTGGATGAGTTAGATTCTTTATTAATTATAGACCTCGGGGGCACCACATTAGATATTTCTCAGGTAATGGGGAAATTATCAGGGATCAGTAAAATATACGGAGACTCATCTCTTGGTGTATCTCTGGTCACATCTGCAGTAAAAGATGCACTTTCTCTTGCGAGAACAAAAGGAAGTAGCTATCTTGCTGACGATATAATTATTCACAGAAAAGACAACAACTATCTGAAGCAACGAATTAATGATGAGAACAAAATATCAATAGTCACCGAAGCAATGAATGAAGCACTTCGTAAACTTGAGCAACGTGTATTAAATACGCTCAATGAATTTTCTGGTTATACGCATGTTATGGTTATAGGCGGTGGCGCAGAATTAATATGCGATGCAGTAAAAAAACACACACAGATTCGTGATGAACGTTTTTTCAAAACCAATAACTCTCAATATGATTTAGTTAACGGTATGTATCTCATAGGTAATTAATAATGGACAAGCGCAGAACCATTGCCTTCAAACTAAATCCAGATGTAAATCAAACAGATAAAATTGTTTGTGATACACTGGACAGTATCCCGCAAGGGGAACGCAGCCGCCTTAACCGGGCCGCACTGACGGCAGGTCTGGCCTTATACAGACAAGATCCCAGGGCCCCTTTCCTTTTATGTGAACTGCTGACGAAAGAAACCACATTTTCAGATATCGTGAATATATTGAGATCGCTATTTCCAAAAGAGATGGCCGATTTAAATTCTTCAACAATCATTCAGTCCTCTTCACAATCGGAGCAAAAAAGTGATGAGGAGACAAAAAAGAATGCGATGAAGTTAATAAACTAATTAAATTATGATTGAGTTTCCTTTATCCACTATCAGGCTGGATAAAGGGAACTTAATCAAGTTATTTTATTGCCAGTCATTACATAAAATAAACATGGTCGTTATTATGAAATAATTTCACGAAACTTATGAAAAAGTGGCTCCAATAATCAAAATTGGTGAGTTCGCAATGTCTGGCAATAACGTTTTTGATGGGTTATTTGCCAGTCCGGGTCGCCAGAATACGCATACTGTCAGGGCTGGGAAACGATGCTCTCGGTTATTTACTGAAAAAAAGGTGATATCACTGACGCAGAATACCGGGCGGCCCTGGAAATCGATCCCCGGCAGTCGATTTCTGTACACCTACCGTATTCACAGACCTACCTCTGATAAAAAGGGCCAGTAACGGCCCTTTTCTTTTTCATAATATTCTGAGCAGTCTTGCCGGGTTTCCTGCATAAATGCCTTTGTTCTCAATCGGTTTTACCACAACTGAACCCGCACCAATAACAGCTCCGCTGCATATATACGGAGACAGAATAATGGCTCCACTGCCAACAGTAACCGAATCCCCCAGGGTAATGCTGATCCAGTTATCCGGTGACGGATCTGGTGCTCCTGAACGAAACAGATCGTTGGCGAACGTCACGTTATGACCAATGAAGCAGTTCTCCCCCAGTGTTACGTTCTCACAAATAAACGTGTGCGACTGTATCCGGCTTCCACTACCAATGACACAGCCTTTCTGTATCTCAACGAAGGGGCCGACAAACACATTGTCCCTGAGTTCACATTCATAAATGTTGACCGGTTTGACAATACGGACATTGGTCCCATAAATCACATCCCGGACAGCACATTCCATAAATTTCATACTCACACGACCTTTAAATACAGATGACACTTGCCGGAATATTCGGGGTCTGACGCTCAGTGGAACGAAAACTCACGTTAAGGGATTTTGGTCATGAGATTATCAAAAAGGATCTTCACCTAGATCCTTTTAAATTAAAAATGAAGTTTTAAATCAATCTAAAGTATATATGAGTAAACTTGGTCTGACAGTTACCAATGCTTAATCAGTGAGGCACCTATCTCAGCGATCTGTCTATTTCGTTCATCCATAGTTGCCTGACTCCCCGTCGTGTAGATAACTACGATACGGGAGGGCTTACCATCTGGCCCCAGTGCTGCAATGATACCGCGAGACCCACGCTCACCGGCTCCAGATTTATCAGCAATAAACCAGCCAGCCGGAAGGGCCGAGCGCAGAAGTGGTCCTGCAACTTTATCCGCCTCCATCCAGTCTATTAATTGTTGCCGGGAAGCTAGAGTAAGTAGTTCGCCAGTTAATAGTTTGCGCAACGTTGTTGCCATTGCTGCAGGCATCGTGGTGTCACGCTCGTCGTTTGGTATGGCTTCATTCAGCTCCGGTTCCCAACGATCAAGGCGAGTTACATGATCCCCCATGTTGTGCAAAAAAGCGGTTAGCTCCTTCGGTCCTCCGATCGTTGTCAGAAGTAAGTTGGCCGCAGTGTTATCACTCATGGTTATGGCAGCACTGCATAATTCTCTTACTGTCATGCCATCCGTAAGATGCTTTTCTGTGACTGGTGAGTACTCAACCAAGTCATTCTGAGAATAGTGTATGCGGCGACCGAGTTGCTCTTGCCCGGCGTCAACACGGGATAATACCGCACCACATAGCAGAACTTTAAAAGTGCTCATCATTGGAAAACGTTCTTCGGGGCGAAAACTCTCAAGGATCTTACCGCTGTTGAGATCCAGTTCGATGTAACCCACTCGTGCACCCAACTGATCTTCAGCATCTTTTACTTTCACCAGCGTTTCTGGGTGAGCAAAAACAGGAAGGCAAAATGCCGCAAAAAAGGGAATAAGGGCGACACGGAAATGTTGAATACTCATACTCTTCCTTTTTCAATATTATTGAAGCATTTATCAGGGTTATTGTCTCATGAGCGGATACATATTTGAATGTATTTAGAAAAATAAACAAATAGGGGTTCCGCGCACATTTCCCCGAAAAGTGCCACCTGACGTCTAAGAAACCATTATTATCATGACATTAACCTATAAAAATAGGCGTATCACGAGGCCCTTTCGTCTTCAAGAATTTTATAAACCGTGGAGCGGGCAATACTGAGCTGATGAGCAATTTCCGTTGCACCAGTGCCCTTCTGATGAAGCGTCAGCACGACGTTCCTGTCCACGGTACGCCTGCGGCCAAATTTGATTCCTTTCAGCTTTGCTTCCTGTCGGCCCTCATTCGTGCGCTCTAGGATCCTCCGGCGTTCAGCCTGTGCCACAGCCGACAGGATGGTGACCACCATTTGCCCCATATCACCGTCGGTACTGATCCCGTCATCAATGAACCGGACTGCCACGCCCTGAGCGTCAAATTCCTTTATCAGTTGGATCATATCGGCAGTGTCGCGGCCAAGACGGTCGAGCTTCTTAACCAGAATGACATCACCTTCCTCCACCTTCATCCTCAGCAAATCCAGCCCTTCCCGATCTGTTGAACTGCCGGATGCCTTATCGGTAAATATACGGTTTGCTTTCACACCTGCGTCTTTGAGTGCTCTGACCTGAAGATCAAGAGACTGCTGACTGGTTGAGACCCGAGCGTAACCAAAAAGTCGCATAAAAATGTACCTTAAATCGAATATCGGACAACTCATGTCTATTATTACAAATTTACGATTTAATAGACATATTAATGTAACAGTTTTACGATGTCCGATAATTTATAACATTTCGTACGGTTGCAAAAATGTTACTAAATGCCCGTCAGGCAGGGAGGCCGATATGCCCGTTGACTTTCTGACCACTGAGCAGACTGAAAGCTATGGCAGATTCACCGGTGAACCGGATGAGCTTCAGCTGGCACGATATTTTCACCTTGATGAAGCAGACAAGGAATTTATCGGAAAAAGCAGAGGTGATCACAACCGTCTGGGCATTGCCCTGCAAATTGGATGTGTCCGTTTTCTGGGCACCTTCCTCACCGATATGAATCATATTCCTTCCGGCGTCCGGCATTTTACCGCCAGACAGCTCGGGATTCGTGATATCACCGTTCTTGCAGAATACGGTCAGAGGGAAAATACCCGCCGTGAGCATGCAGCGCTGATACGTCAGCACTATCAGTATCGTGAATTTGCCTGGCCCTGGACATTTCGCCTTACCCGTCTTTTATATACCCGGAGCTGGATAAGCAACGAACGTCCTGGCCTGCTTTTCGATCTGGCGACAGGGTGGCTTATGCAACATCGTATTATTCTCCCCGGAGCCACTACGCTGACCCGGTTGATTTCAGAGGTAAGGGAAAAGGCGACGTTGCGCCTGTGGAACAAACTGGCACTGATACCGTCAGCCGAACAGCGTTCACAGCTGGAGATGCTGCTGGGGCCAACTGATTGCAGCCGCCTGTCTTTACTGGAATCACTGAAAAAGGGCCCTGTGACCATCAGTGGTCCGGCGTTTAATGAAGCAATTGAACGCTGGAAAACTCTGAACGATTTTGGCCTGCATGCTGAAAACCTGAGTACACTCCCGGCTGTGCGCCTGAAAAATCTCGCACGTTATGCTGGTATGACTTCGGTGTTCAATATTGCCAGGATGTCACCGCAGAAAAGGATGGCGGTTCTGGTTGCCTTTGTCCTTGCATGGGAAACGCTGGCGCTGGATGATGCATTGGACGTTCTGGACGCCATGCTGGCCGTTATCATCCGTGACGCCAGAAAGATTGGGCAGAAAAAACGGCTCCGCTCGCTGAAGGATCTGGATAAATCTGCATTGGCGCTCGCCAGCGCATGTTCGTACCTGCTGAAAGAAGAAACACCGGACGAATCGATTCGTGCTGAGGTGTTCAGCTACATCCCAAGGCAAAAGCTGGCTGAAATCATCACGCTTGTCCGTGAAATTGCCCGGCCCTCAGACGATAATTTTCATGAAGAAATGGTGGAGCAGTACGGGCGCGTTCGTCGTTTCCTGCCCCATCTGCTGAATACCGTTAAATTTTCATCCGCACCTGCCGGGGTTACCACTCTGAATGCCTGTGACTACCTCAGCCGGGAGTTCAGCTCACGGCGGCAGTTTTTTGACGACGCACCAACGGAAATTATCAGTCGGTCATGGAAACGGCTGGTGATTAACAAGGAAAAACATATCACCCGCAGGGGATACACGCTCTGCTTTCTCAGTAAACTGCAGGATAGTCTGAGGCGGAGGGATGTCTACGTTACCGGCAGTAACCGGTGGGGAGATCCTCGTGCAAGATTACTACAGGGTGCTGACTGGCAGGCAAACCGGATTAAGGTTTATCGTTCTTTGGGGCACCCGACAGACCCGCAGGAAGCAATAAAATCTCTGGGTCATCAGCTTGATAGTCGTTACAGACAGGTTGCTGCACGTCTTTGCGAAAATGAGGCTGTCGAACTCGATGTTTCTGGCCCGAAGCCCCGGTTGACAATTTCTCCCCTCGCCAGTCTTGATGAGCCGGACAGTCTGAAACGACTGAGCAAAATGATCAGTGATCTACTCCCTCCGGTGGATTTAACGGAGTTGCTGCTCGAAATTAACGCCCATACCGGATTTGCTGATGAGTTTTTCCATGCTAGTGAAGCCAGTGCCAGAGTTGATGATCTGCCCGTCAGCATCAGCGCCGTGCTGATGGCTGAAGCCTGCAATATCGGTCTGGAACCACTGATCAGATCAAATGTTCCTGCACTGACCCGACACCGGCTGAACTGGACAAAAGCGAACTATCTGCGGGCTGAAACTATCACCAGCGCTAATGCCAGACTGGTTGATTTTCAGGCAACGCTGCCACTGGCACAGATATGGGGTGGAGGAGAAGTGGCATCTGCAGATGGAATGCGCTTTGTTACGCCAGTCAGAACAATCAATGCCGGACCGAACCGCAAATACTTTGGTAATAACAGAGGGATCACCTGGTACAACTTTGTGTCCGATCAGTATTCCGGCTTTCATGGCATCGTTATACCGGGGACGCTGAGGGACTCTATCTTTGTGCTGGAAGGTCTTCTGGAACAGGAGACCGGGCTGAATCCAACCGAAATTATGACCGATACAGCAGGTGCCAGCGAACTTGTCTTTGGCCTTTTCTGGCTGCTGGGATACCAGTTTTCTCCACGCCTGGCTGATGCCGGTGCTTCGGTTTTCTGGCGAATGGACCATGATGCCGACTATGGCGTGCTGAATGATATTGCCAGAGGGCAATCAGATCCCCGAAAAATAGTCCTTCAGTGGGACGAAATGATCCGGACCGCTGGCTCCCTGAAGCTGGGCAAAGTACAGGCTTCAGTGCTGGTCCGTTCATTGCTGAAAAGTGAACGTCCTTCCGGACTGACTCAGGCAATCATTGAAGTGGGGCGCATCAACAAAACGCTGTATCTGCTTAATTATATTGATGATGAAGATTACCGCCGGCGCATTCTGACCCAGCTTAATCGGGGAGAAAGTCGCCATGCCGTTGCCAGAGCCATCTGTCACGGTCAAAAAGGTGAGATAAGAAAACGATATACCGACGGTCAGGAAGATCAACTGGGCGCACTGGGGCTGGTCACTAACGCCGTCGTGTTATGGAACACTATTTATATGCAGGCAGCCCTGGATCATCTCCGGGCGCAGGGTGAAACACTGAATGATGAAGATATCGCACGCCTCTCCCCGCTTTGCCACGGACATATCAATATGCTCGGCCATTATTCCTTCACGCTGGCAGAACTGGTGACCAAAGGACATCTGAGACCATTAAAAGAGGCGTCAGAGGCAGAAAACGTTGCTTAACGTGAGTTTTCGTTCCACTGAGCGTCAGACCCCTATTCCTATCGATCGAGCAGAAATACACCGATATACACCACGGCCATCGCACCGACCAGCCACAGTACGCCAACGTTGCGCAGCTGACCAACGACCGGTAGCGGAGCTATCCAACGGCGGTATACCAGGAAAACACACAGCAGGTACATCAGAACAGCACCATGACTGAAGAACAAATAGTTTTTTCCTGGCCCATAAAGCAGAACGGCCAGCTCCATGACAAATCTGGCTCCCCAGCTAATGCCCCATGCAGCCAGCATAACCAGCATAAACTGCAGATATTGATTACGTGTCTGAATCATTGCATCTCCTGTAAATTTTTAACTTATCCTATTCTTGTCATTACTACGTATATACATATCTATAACAATTCAGATATCGTCACCAGGATATGCCGCACCAGCGGCATGGAAGGCGGCACTCAGTTGTTGTATATGATACCGGCGTAAGCCGGTACTGATTGACAGGTTTCACCTTACCCACCCCCGGCCCTGCCAGACCAGTGGGGGGCTTAAAGGGGTAGCGTGACATCCTGACAGCAACTGAAAGCAAAATGTAAACACAATATTAATTTCTGTAAAAAAACAATAACCGCACAAACATAACCAACTGATATTATTATTAAATATTTAACAGGCGTACAAATTTAGTTCAAATTATCATTGCAAAATATAGTTAATTACGGCAAGTAACTAGTGTTGGCCAACATACTATTCAGATGTCATAAGCATTAATTTCCCTTAAAAAAGGAGTCCTTATGGAATTAAAAGCGAGTGAATTTGGTGTAGTTTTGTCCGTTGATGCTCTTAAATTATCACGCCAGTCTCCATTAGGTGTTGGCATTGGTGGTGGTGGCGGCGGCGGCGGCGGTAGCTGCGGTGGTCAAGGTGGCGGTTGTGGTGGTTGCAGCAACGGTTGTAGTGGTGGAAACGGTGGCAGCGGCGGAAGTGGTTCACATATCTGATACGTTGAATTAACCGTTCAGGGAGCATGGTGCTCCCTGATATTAAAAAAGGAAAAGATATGATCAATATTCTGCCATTTGAGATAATTTCCAGAAATACAAAGACCCTGCTTATTACCTACATTTCTTCAGTAGACATTACACATGAGGGAATGAAAAAAGTACTCGAAAGCCTACGATCCAAACAGGGTATTATTTCTGAATACCTCCTTGATAAACTACTGGACGAATCGCTTATTGATAAAGACAAGGGCAAAGAGTTTCTTATTACCACAGGCGTGATAAATAAAACGAAAACATCACCTCTCTGGGTAAACTCAGTCATAATAAGCGATGTTCCACATCTTTTCAGTAATGCCCGGGAACAATGGAAATCTGATGGTGTTTTTGTTTCTCATATCATTGATATAAAAGATAATAATATTAATGTGAGCGATTCAACACTAATCTGGTTACATCTCGAAAACTATCATTCAGACATTGTAAAAAGAATCTATTCAAAATTTGAAAGTAACCCTGGTGTTGCCTTCATCCAAAGCTACTACCTAAAGGAGTCATTCAGGATAGATGGAGTATATTCACCTGATCTTGGTACTCCCTGCCATTTTTGTCATATAGAGAGATGGCTGAGCAGGGAAGAAAAAAGCTTCAGACGTAACGAAATGTCCTGGGCAAACTTACTTCAGTTACTGAAAAAATACCAAATGACACTACCAGCATTGGCTTTAGGCGAATCAGAAAGAGGATTCAGCTATCATTTAATAAAACGGCGACTTCAGGAGTTGACAGGTACTTCACTGGTTAAAAGTCATGTCGATAACTTTATGTCATCTGTTAGCGCTGATTTAATCACCTGTATTTTATGTAAAGAGCCGGTAATTCACTGGCAGGCTTGCAGCTGTCTGGAGAGATAACATGTCAAAACACGAACTCTCTTTAGTGGAAGTAACGCATTACACAGATCCTGAAGTTCTGGCCATTGTTAAAGATTTTCATGTCAGAGGTAACTTTGCTTCCCTCCCCGAATTTGCTGAACGAACTTTCGTGTCCGCGGTACCTCTTGCCCATCTGGAGAAATTTGAAAATAAAGAAGTTCTCTTCAGGCCAGGTTTCAGCTCCGTAATAAACATATCCTCATCACATAATTTTAGTCGTGAAAGGCTCCCATCAGGAATAAACTTTTGCGACAAAAATAAACTTTCCATTCGTACTATTGAAAAGTTATTAGTCAATGCATTCAGCTCACCTGATCCTGGCTCTGTAAGAAGACCTTATCCTTCTGGGGGGGCATTGTACCCGATTGAAGTTTTTTTATGCAGATTATCTGAAAATACAGAAAACTGGCAGGCAGGAACTAATGTTTATCACTACCTGCCGCTAAGTCAGGCACTGGAACCTGTTGCTACATGTAATACTCAGTCACTCTACCGAAGCCTGTCCGGTGGGGATTCGGAACGTCTTGGTAAACCCCATTTTGCTCTCGTCTATTGCATTATTTTTGAAAAAGCTTTGTTCAAATATCGCTACAGAGGATACCGGATGGCCTTAATGGAAACAGGTTCGATGTATCAGAACGCAGTATTGGTTGCAGATCAAATAGGACTGAAAAACCGGGTATGGGCGGGATATACCGATTCATACGTAGCAAAAACAATGAATCTGGATCAGAGGACTGTAGCGCCACTGATCGTTCAGTTTTTTGGAGATGTAAACGATGATAAATGTCTACAGTAACCTTATGTCCGCATGGCCGGCCACAATGGCCATGAGTCCAAAACTGAACAGAAATATGCCAACGTTTTCTCAGATATGGGACTATGAGCGTATTACACCAGCCAGCGCGGCCGGTGAAACTCTGAAGTCAATTCAGGGGGCAATAGGTGAATATTTTGAACGCCGTCATTTTTTTAATGAGATAGTCACCGGTGGTCAGAAAACATTATATGAGATGATGCCTCCATCTGCTGCAAAGGCTTTTACCGAAGCATTTTTTCAGATCTCATCACTGACCCGTGATGAAATCATAACCCATAAATTTAAAACGGTCAGAGCCTTTAATCTGTTTAGCCTTGAACAACAAGAAATACCTGCAGTCATAATTGCACTCGACAATATAACCGCTGCAGATGATCTGAAATTTTATCCTGACAGAGATACATGCGGATGTAGCTTTCATGGTAGTTTGAACGATGCCATAGAAGGTTCCTTGTGTGAATTTATGGAGAGACAGTCCCTCCTTCTTTACTGGTTACAGGGAAAAGCCAATACTGAAATATCCAGTGAAATAGTAACAGGCATAAATCATATAGATGAGATTTTACTGGCTCTCAGGTCAGAAGGAGATATCAGGATTTTCGATATCACCCTGCCCGGAGCTCCTGGACACGCAGTACTAACCCTGTATGGCACAAAAAACAAAATCAGTCGAATAAAATACAGTACCGGATTATCCTATGCTAATAGTCTGAAAAAAGCACTTTGTAAATCCGTAGTGGAATTGTGGCAATCGTATATATGCCTGCACAACTTTCTTATTGGCGGTTATACTGATGATGACATTATTGATAGTTACCAGCGTCACTTTATGTCATGCAACAAGTACGAGTCGTTTACGGATTTGTGTGAAAATACGGTACTACTGTCTGATGATGTCAAGTTAACGCTTGAGGAAAATATTACGTCAGACACAAATTTATTAAACTATCTTCAACAAATTTCTGATAATATTTTTGTTTACTATGCCAGGGAAAGAGTAAGTAACAGCCTTGTCTGGTACACAAAAATAGTAAGCCCTGATTTTTTCCTTCATATGAATAACTCAGGTGCAATAAACATTAATAATAAAATTTACCATACCGGGGACGGTATTAAAGTCAGAGAATCAAAGATGGTACCATTCCCATAAGGATAACAAATGGTTACATTAAAAATGGCGATAATTTTTCTGATGGAACAAATCAGAACCCCTTTCAGCTTAATATGGACAATTATGTCACCTACAGTGTTGTTCTTTTTCCTTCATTTCAATGAAATTGAACTTCATTATGGTGATACAGCATGGCTCGGAAAACAAATATCATGGTTTGTAGGCTACATTTCTTTTTCTGTTGTTCTGTTTAATTACTGTCTGTATCTGGTCGGAAGAAGAGAAAGTGGTTTTATTGCTACCTTCGTGCATAATATGGATGGTCGACTATTATTTATTCGTTCTCAATTAATAGCCTCACTTATCATGTCTATTTTGTATGTGTTTTTTTTCATTTTAGTCGTACTAACAGGATTCCAGGCAAGTCCAGATTATCAAATAGTAATGATTATTTTAAAATCGATATACATAAATGCATTTATGATGGTTTCACTCACTTTCATGGCATCGTTCAGAGTCACATTCCAAACAGCCAGCACTATCTATTCTGTATTAATAACTGTCTGTATGGTATCAGGAATTGTATCATTAAAATATAATGAGGGGATCGTTTACTGGATAAATCAGGTTAATCCTATCGCCATCTATTCTACAATACTCCAGTCAGACCAGGAGTTGTCTCTGATGACGATATTTTTCTATAGTATAATGTTAATCATAAGTATTATTTCAGCACTAACCTTCAAAACTGAGCCAGTCTGGAGTTCTCAATGACCATACCTCTTTTAGAAATCAACTCTCTGAGCTTTTCATATAAAGTAAATTTACCCCCTGTTTTCAATAATCTGTCGCTTAAGATTGAGCAGGGAGAGTTGATAGGTCTGCTTGGAGAAAATGGAGCCGGGAAGACCACTCTTTTTAACCTTATCAGGGGCGGAGTCAGTAATTATGAAGGGACCCTCAAGCGAAATTTCTCTGGTGGAGAATTAGTAAGTCTACCTCAAGTCATAAATCTTTCAGGTACACTAAGGAATGAGGAGGTTCTTGATTTGATTTGCTGCTTCAATAAGTTAACTAAAAAACAGGCATGGACAGAGCTTAATCATAAATGGAATGATAATTTTTTCATTCGCTATGATAAAATAAGACGTAAAAGGACTTACACGGTAAGTTATGGAGAGAAGCGTTGGCTTATCATATCTTTGATGCTAACGCTTTGCAAAAATGCCCGTTTATTTTTACTGGATGAACCAACTGTAGGCATTGATATTCAGTACAGAATGATGTTATGGGAACTGATAAATAAGATCACCGCTGACGGGAAAACGGTATTTTTCTCAACTCATATTTTTGATGAATTAACAAGAGATAAAATCCCCTTCTATATGCTTTCAAAAAATAGTATAAATCGTTATTCTGATATGAGTGATTTTATTCAATCCAATAATGAAACAACTCCAGAAAAGGCATTTATTAAAGAAGTTATGGGAACAGGAGACTGACACATGGATATAATAGAAAAAAGAATCACAAAACGACACCTCAGTGAAAGTGAATTATCAGGTGTAAATTATTACAATTGTATATTTGAACGAATACAGCTTGACAACTTTAACTTTCGCGATTGTGAGTTCGAAAAATGTCGCTTCGTAAACTGCTCAATAAAGAATTTAAAACTTAATTTTTTTAAACTTATTGACTGTGAATTCAAAGATTGTTTATTACAAGGAGTAAATGCAGCAGACATTATGTTTCCCTGTACTTTTTCTCTTGTAAATTGTGATTTGAGATTTGTTGATTTTATTAGTTTACGGTTACAGAAATCTATTTTTTTATCCTGTCGCTTCCGTGATTGTTTATTTGAGGAAACAGACCTTCGTAAATCTGATTTTACTGGTTCGGAGTTTAATAATACAGAGTTCAGACATTCTGATTTGTCTCACTGTGATTTTTCAATGACAGAAGGTCTCGATATAAATCCTGAGATAAACAGGATCTTATCTATAAAGATACCACAGGAAGCAGGTTTAAAAATACTTAAACGAATGGGAGTGGTTGTAGGGGGATGAGGTGAGTAGACCCGCCGGTTGCCCGGACGGGCCCCTCCTCAGAACCGGACCTGCGGAACTACCGCATCCGGCTCCCGACAGATCAGTGTCCCCACACATATTTCAGAAAGAATGGAACATTGACTGAGTTCTCCATCTCGATGGGTATCCCAGCATTTTGAGAATCAGATCCAGCTTTTCTCATGTCATTGGGTGTGGGGTTTGAAGCCCAATGGAGCGGAAACGTACGCTAAGAAGCTAACTATATGATTTTAAGTCAATAAAGTCGTGGCGTTGTTAGGCAGGTTTACGTTGATTTGATTACCGAGTTTATTAACACTGAAAGTCCCTGAAACCGCATGGCTACTGGCATTGACGGGAAGAGTAAATAAAACCCTCGTTTTCTTTACTCACCTCTTCTGCTCAAAAAATGAACTTAGCGTACGATCTCGTACGGTTGGGCCTCAAACCCCTGGTTGACCGGCTAACGCCGAAGCTTTCGAAGAATATGCACGTGCGCGTGACGTGAAACTACTACACCATTAGAATGAAAACCATCATCCTGATCACGATAAGGAGGGCTACAGACAGTGATGTTCTGGAACCGAAACAAGAAAGATAAAGCAACTAGGGGTCAGTTTGGATATCGAAAATTATTGTACGTTTAACGCACCATCATTAATGCTAATGTATGCATACATTAGCATTAATGATGAAGGAAAAGAATAACAATGGCAGTCAACCCACTTCTTTTTTGGATTTCTTAATTTTCGTCTGATAAAGCCGCTTTACCCGTTCAATTTCTGCCAGCGTTGCGGACCAGTGTAGTTCGGCGGCATGACGATATCTGGCAGCCATTTTTTCCACCATCTCCGGATTGCTGTCCGCGCTGCGGTGCTGACGCCCCTTCTCCCCAAAAACTTCAACAACCAGCCACTGGCTTCCGGTTCTGCCGAACAATGCCTTGCACAAACGTCTCACAGTCAGCGGGGTTAAATCTGGATCGGGATCATAGGCAATGGTAGCAAAAATAAAGCGCAGCATTTCTGATGTCTTGTAACGCTTTACGCTGGCAGCCAGGCGTGCGGCACGTTGCGGTGCTTCCCAGCGGTCGTTACTGTAATTAGCCACTTCAGCCAGATAATCCTTTTCAAGTTTTTCAGCCGTGTAGCACCTGCCGCCTAAAAAAAGCCGCATGGCCTCCCTGGTTTTATTTCTCACATATCATCCCTCATTAATGCTAATGTACGCATACATTAGCATTAACATGCTGACAGTAACAAGCGGCGGATTTACGTCTGGATAACGTAAATGATTGCGGTATACAGGCCAGGCGGTCAGATTTTCAGCCGTGCCTGTTCCTGCAGCAGTTCCAGATGATATGCAGCAATAGCGTTTACCACCCCTGCCGCCATCCGTGCGTCGACGATCGCTGAGTGTGCCAGCCCTTCCCAGGTCAGTCCGGCCTGGCTGGCAGCACTGGCCAGTGAAATCGTGCCATAGCGGTTGGTGGCCCCATAATATCCTGCAGCCAGCTCCATCGCACAATATACCGTCATTTCTTCCAGCCAGTCAGCCGGATCGCTATGTGCGGCCGCAGTCTGTTTCAGAATGCGGATGTCGAACCGGGCATTAAAGATAATTACTGGTCGATCTCCGATTGCATGCCGCAGTTGCCGCGCCACATCTGTCCATGATGGTGCGCCGCAAAGAGCCTGCTCACTGATACCATGCACGGCGGCGGCCTGCGCCCCGATGGCGACCGTGGGCTTCAGCCTGGTTTCAAATACCACCTGACCGGCCGCATCGGTCAGGCCGATTTCCAGGGCTTCCGCGGTATTATCCAGTCCTGTCGTTTCAGTATCCAGAAAGAGTGGTGCCAGACTCAGCCAGTCATATGCCTGCCGTGCCATCCGGCCACTGGTGCTGTTTAGTCGGGATAAAACGGAAAGCCGCTGGCCAGCCAGCTGTTGTTTACTCGTCAGAGGGCGTTTCTCACGCATCGGAACACAGTCTGCAATTTGGTATACAGCGAACCTGCCACCATAAGTATTTTTATACCACTTAACCGGCTCAGCACCGGGGGCTGGCTTCATTCTGAATTCATCGCGCAGACGTCCTTTCGAGAAACACCTGTCTTCGGCAATCGCCTGCGCACGTCTGGTGACCAGCTCATCATTATTCATGGTTCTTGCATCTCCGTCAGACGTTTTTATATCCGGACAGCCCCTTTATGGCCACTTCTGTGCAGTATGCAATACTCGCAGGATATACACTTTTCCCCACTGGCTGTCGACCTCATAAACCAGAACAAAATGCGGGTGAATAACCAGTTCCCGGGTACCTTCCACACGACCGTTGCGGCCTTTATACGGCTGCCCGACCAGGCTGCTGGCTGAATAACCAATCCGTTCGTCCAGTTCAATGGCAGCCATCAGGTTCTGCTCCGCAATGTACTCACGAATGCGCTTCCTGTCCTGGCTGGCCAGCATGGTCCAGAATATCTCCATCATTTACCGGCAACCTTCCTGCTCATTTCATCCCGCCATGCTGCAGCAGAGGATTCGACCATGTCATGGGGAAGCACATCGCCGTGCTCGAGTTGCTGACGTCCTGCCGCAACCTGGTCACGGAACCAGGTATTATGCTGCCGTTCAACGGTCTGGCGCATAAAATCCCGGATTAACTGGGAGCCATTACGGTCCATGCTTTTTGCAGCGGCCATAAAAGCATCCTTCAGTTCAGCGTCGATTCTTAAACTCATATTAACCTGTGCCATTTATCACCTCGTCATTACTACGTATATACACAGTATATAACGATTCAGATATCGTCACCAGGATATGCCGCGTCAGCGGCATGGAAGGCGGCACGCTGTGGTTACATGTGATACCGGAGTAAAACCGCCGAAGCCCGGCGTAAGCCGGTACTGATTGATAGAT
>ERZ507534.218-NODE-218-length-15108-cov-3.85531_pt1 | contig 15108 bp, 28 predicted proteins | sample MGYA00248658_ERZ507534 | MGnify/ENA primary metagenome ERZ507534 (study PRJEB26165, sample SAMN02676131) | human gut metagenome | isolation source: stool | host: Homo sapiens | place: USA | study: EMG produced TPA metagenomics assembly of the C.diff FMT (human gut...
AGAGTCATGTGCAGGTGAGCTTCGACTCTCCGGAGTTTACTGCCGATGTGGATGCTACTGGTGTGCTCCGTATCCTTGAAGCAATCCGCCAATGCGGTCTGGCCAAGACCTGCCGTATGTATCAGGCTTCTACGTCGGAGCTTTATGGCAAGGTGGAGGAGGTACCGCAGAACGAGAACACTCCGTTCCATCCTTACTCTCCTTATGCCGTAGCCAAACAATATGGTTTCTGGATTGTGAAGGAATATCGTGAGGCGTACGACATGTTCTGCTGCTCAGGTATTCTCTTCAACCATGAGAGTGAGCGTCGCGGCGAGACCTTCGTGACTCGTAAGATTACGCTGGCTGCTGCACGTATTAAGCAAGGCAAGCAGGAGAAGCTATATTTGGGCAACCTTGATTCGCTCCGTGACTGGGGTTATGCCAAGGATTACGTGGAGTGTATGTGGCTCATCCTTCAGGCCGAGAAACCGGAGGACTTCGTAATCGCTACAGGCAAACAGCACTCGGTGCGCGAATTTGCTCAGCTGGCATTCCACTATGTCGGCATCGAGCTGAAATGGGAAGGAAAGGACGAGAATGAGAAAGGTATTTGCATTGAAGGACCTGAGGAACTCATCGGCAAGACTCTCGTAGAAGTTTCGCCCGACTTCTATCGTCCAACCGACGTTGTGAATCTTTGGGGAGACCCGACGAAGGCTAAGGCTAAGCTCGGATGGAATCCCAACACCACAAGTTTTGAGGGTCTTGTGCGCATCATGGTGGAGAATGATATGGCAAAAGTTGCAGCCGAGGATGCCGGCATGAAGGTGCGCACCAACCTCGCTGAGTATTTGGAGAAAGGTATTGTCAAGTAATAATATGTTGAATAAGAATTCGAAGATATACATAGCTGGACATCACGGACTTGTGGGTTCTGCTATTTGGAATAACCTGAAGAAGAGAGGTTATAACAATCTGGTGGGCCGTTCGCATAAAGAGCTCGACCTGACAGACCAGTATGCCGTGGAGAAGTTTTTCGATGAAGAGCGTCCTGATGCCGTGGTTCTGGCAGCAGCCTTCGTGGGTGGCATCATGGCTAATTCGCTCTATCGTGCTGACTTCATCATGCAGAACATGAAGATGCAATGTAATGTGATAAGCAATGCTTATTCACACGGCGTGAAGAAATTGCTATTCCTCGGTTCCACCTGCATCTATCCAAAGGATGCTCCCCAGCCGATGACGGAGGATGTGCTACTCACGTCTCCTCTGGAATATACCAACGAGGAATATGCCATCGCAAAGATTGCGGGTCTGAAGATGTGCGAGAGCTATAATCTTCAGTATGGCACCAACTACATCGCTGTGATGCCGACCAACCTCTATGGCCCTAACGACAACTTCCATTTGGAGAATAGTCACGTGATGCCGGCGATGATGCGTAAGATTTATCTCGCCAAACTCATCCACGACGGCGATTGGCACAGCATTGAGGTAGACATGAACAAGCGTCCTATCAATCCCACAGACAAGCTCCGCGCAATAATCGGCGAGGGCAATGTGGACGGTAACAACTCTCACGAGCGCATACTGAAAGCCCTGGAGTTCTATGGCATCTACGACAATAAGGTGGTGCTTTGGGGAACAGGCACTCCGCTGCGTGAGTTTCTATGGAGTGAGGATATGGCAGACGCAAGCGTTCACGTGCTCCTAAACGTTGACTTCAAGGACATCATCGGCCTAGAAAAATACTCTTCTGTATTTTATGGAGCGAAGGTGGACGGTGCCGTGGACAGAAATAATTCAGAGGGTCGCGGTGGTGCAATCCCTTCCCTTGGCGAAATCCGCAACTGCCACATCAACGTCGGTACCGGTAAGGAGCTGACTATCCGCCAACTCTCTGAGCTCGTGGTAAAGACTGTAGGATTCGAGGGCACGGTAGAGTTTGATGCTAGCAAGCCTGACGGCACTCCTCGAAAACTTATATCTGTAGACAAGCTTCATCGCCTCGGATGGACACACAAAGTGGAAATCGAGGAGGGCGTGAATAAACTCTATGAGTGGTATCAGGCAAGTCTGAAAGACTAACAACAGATAAACACTAATATTCATTATATGCGCTATGCGCAAAACAATTTAGGCGGCAAGCCTCTTTATTATCAGAGACTTACCGCCTAACTCGTTAGTTACGAGGGCTTATTATTCCTCTACAGCAGCCTGCGCAGCTGCAAAAAATCCTTTGTAAATGGGAGATGCGTGAAGTTATTGGAAACATATGTAAAACATTTCCATATATATTTATAGTATATTACTTTTTCTTATTACCTTTAGTGAAATCATGATAGATGATTTTACACTCATGTTTTACTCGTTCGCTGCTTGACGCAAAGTATTAGACGAACCGTTTGTTGAAAGGCTGTCGAGAAGGAAACGGTAGGCTTCCTTCATTGCTGTCAACTGACCTTGCAAATACTGAACCTTTTGGCTAAGGTCTTCGGTTGCCATTTGGTCATCTTCGGTTGACTCCTGTTTGGTAACAGGAGCATACTTTGTCTCGCCATAGAAGAAATCCATCTTTACGCCAAGTACATCACAGATACTCTCCAATGTGCCAGTTTTTATATCCTGTGCCTTTATTATTTGGCTGAAATTAGGTTGTGTCATTCCTAATTTGGCGGCAATGTCTTTCAACATATAGCCCTTACCGATTAAGATTTTCTTTAATTCAAGTCCATCCATACCCTTATTTATGTTAATGTTTCTTATATATTTAAGTGTTTTATTATGTGCAATTAATAATTTTATTATCTTTGCACACGAAAGTTTAAGGATATTCTTTCGAAAGTTTATCCATTATCTTTGCAAAATTAATAAAAAAAGTAATATGACAAAAGAAAATCTTGAAATTTATCAGGAGGTTTTTCCAAAAAGCCAACTGAGAAGAATGAAGGTTGTTGATGAATATCTTAATACCTTCGGTGAAATGATTAAGAAAAAGGTTATTTCTCCAAATTGCGCTTTCGAAGCGTTGGCAAAGAAGTATGAGCTTACAAGAGCTGGTATAAGAGTTATGCTCACAAAGGCAGGTGTGTACAAAAGCAGCCAGGAGCCGCTTTATTATCCTACTGCCGAAGAACGAGCAGCCAAACCAACTTACTTCTTTGATATGAATAATCCTAATAATAATTATTATGGTACAGATAATATTGGATGAAGACCGTGGAGCTTATGAGGCTTTTATCGCCAAGCTAACGGATGCCCTTGCCCCGAAACTTGTGGCAATGATGAAGAAAACTCCACAGACCGTTTGTTCTCAAAGAGAGGCATACAGACGTTATGGAACTGGTAATGTGCGCAGATGGGTGAAGGAAGGCAGACTTAAACCATTTGCCAAGCGACCAGGAAAGATAGAGTATAAAATTTCGGATTTGAAGACACTCTTCAATCAACAACAAGATTACTTCTCCAGTTATGTCCATGTACAGAATACAAAAAAACATATATAAGGCTAAGAAACCTTTGTGGATGCAATGTCTTCTGTTCAACATTATGCCTGATTTGTATGATCCTCATCCGAGCAAGGAAGAATGTCAGAAGAATCTGAAGGCTATATCGAGTGCCATCAATGGTCAGAAATATTATTGGCACCAGCACCATTCCATGATAGGTAAATTCTGCAAACTGGTTATCTGTGACGATTACATAAAGATAATGTCAAAGAAAGGTAATCTAATGTTGTCTTTCGTTATTGAACGATGTGAAGACGATGAACTTAATGTGAATTAGAATGATAGGTTTGGATTATAGTTGGATAAAATTGCCAAGAACATTTTGTGATTGGCGTTGGTATAAAGATTCGCACATGGTGCTTCTGTACCTGCATATTCTTCTTCACGCCTCATTTTCCGATAAGGAAATAGGAGAAGTGGTTATCAAGAGAGGACAGATGCTTACAAGCTATGCACAATTGTGCAACAATACAGGTTTGTCATTGCAGACTGTGCGAACCTGCATAAAGAAGTTATTGAAGACAAAACAGATAAAAGTTTTGTCTTGTAAACACCACACAACAATATCTGTCGTGGCGTATGATAGTTTTCAGCCAGAGGGTAAGGACGAACTCAACCCAAATTGGGTAAAGTTGTATCGCAAGATAGAAGATTGGCGTTGGTATAAGGATGCCATAACCTTCCATCTGTTCATACATCTGTTGTTGAATGTTAACTACTGTCCTTCTGCGAATGGTGAGAATATTCTTGGAAGAGGTCAAATAATGGTGACAAGAAGGTCTCTGACAGAATCGACCAACATATCGGACAGGAGTATCAGAACGTGTATAGAGAAGTTGCAAAAATCTAAAGAAATATTAATTTCTCAAAAAGCGACCAACCGACCACACATCATAACTATCTGTAATTATGATAGTTACCAGGCTGGATTTGCACCTTCTAACATACAGCTAACATACAACCAACATACAACTAACATTCAGTGTGAAAGTGTGCAGCAAGCTTTGGTTTTCGCCTCAAAAAGCGACCAACCAAATTTGGATGTAAACACCTGTGGTGTAATGGGTTACATTGATAATGATTCTCAAACTAACACACAGCTAACATACAACCAACACACTGCTAACATGCAGCCAACACACGATCAACAAACAGATAACATACAAGTAACAACATATAAGAATATAAGAAATAAAGAAATAAAGAAAAATATATCATCAACATCCGCGCGTGCGAGAGAAGTTGAGAATTTTGAAGTTTTGGATGGAAAAGAAGAGAAAGAAAACCAACAAAAGAAAGCAAGGAAAGAAAGTTTCCTGGAGCTTTTGGAGCAGGACGAGCTTTGGCTTGGAGCTATCGCAAGAAAGTTCTCTCTTGCCAGAGTGGAACTTGTAAAGAGTAGATTGGAGGATTTCGATTTAGACATGATATGTCGAGGAAAGACTACCCATACGGACATTCAAGATTACAAGAGCCATTTTGTAGATTGGCTCTATAAAAACAATAGTGCAACATCAAAAAGTAATAATCAATATGGAGTTTCTAAACAAGACAAGCAAAATGGAAGTAGATTTGTTCCTAAGTCGTCTGAAGGAGCAGTCTATACCCAATCTTTCTAAGCTGCCGATTGATGAAGACCTTTGCAAGCGAGGCTTGCAATGTGCGTTTGAGAAAGTCGTGGAAAGCGGTTTTCATCATTATATAAGAAATGAGCAGCAGAGCAAACAGTTGGAAGCAGTTGCCAATTGGCTTGTCTCACCTGAAAAGAAATGGGGTCTGCTGCTGAATGGCATTCCTGGCAATGGAAAGACAACAACCCTTATGGCAATAAGAAAAGTTATCAATGCTTTGGAACTTGAAGATCCTAACCCTATTTCAGAGAACAAGGTGTTAGGCTTTAGATGCCAAACGGCTAAAGAACTATGTGAGATTGCCATCAAAGACAAAACAGCATTCAAGCAATACAAGAACTCCACTATACTTGGTATAGATGAGTTTGGCTTGGAGCCTACTGTAGTCTCTTCATACGGCAATGAATACACTCCTGTTTCCGACATTCTGGCTTATAGATACGAGGCTCGTTTGCCAACTATAATGACAACAAACATTGCAAATGTGGAAATTCGACCTAAGTATGGAGACAGAATAGCTGCAAGAATGAATGAAATGTTCGACATCATCGTTATGCCAGACATAGATTTTAGAGTTAAGGTTAATGAATATACGTTTTTAAATAAATTATAATTGGGATGGAAGAAGCTAAGAAAATATTGCAAAAGACCCATGGAGGACTTGACGTTTTCAAGCACTACCTTGGCGAAGATTGTACAGCCCAGTTTTTCCGTAATCCTTATCGAAAGGATAAAAGGGCATCTTGCCGTCTGTATAAGAACGAGTCTGGAGGAGATAGTTACTACTATTTCCTTCAAGACTTCGGTGATAGCAAATTCTGTGGTAATTGTTTTGTTATTGTTGCCAAATTGCTTGGCTATAACTTAAACACAGATTTCAAGCGACTTCTTGAACAGATTGACCGAGATATGAAACTCAATGTGTTTTCATCTTATGATGATGGTTTTCATAGCAAACAGGTGAAGCTGAAAAAGGTCATAGCCTGTGGTAGCAAGGAAAAGCAATGTTCCATTTCTGAGTTCAAACCTATAACAAAGCATTTTTCGGACAAAGAGTTGGAATATTGGCAACGTTATGGGATAGATGAGAAAACGCTGCTGAGATACGACGTGAAAAGTATCAAAAGCTGTTCGTTTGTCAAAACAGACGGAAAGAAATTTGCTATCGTAAGCAGTGAACTTGTTCCTATATATGGATATTACTTCAATGGAGGGCTTGGCATCAAATTTTATCGTCCAAAGTCTGAATATCGTTTCATGTATGCAGGTGACTTACCCAAGCCATATATTTTCGGATGGAACAAATTGCCTACATCTGGAGAACGTGTATTCATAACAGGCGGTGAGAAAGACGTGCTTTCGCTTGCAGCTCATGGTTTTTATGGCATAGCCTTCAACAGCGAGACTGCAAAGGTGCCGGAAGATAAGTTGAAAGAACTTTCTGAGCGTTTCAAGGAAATAATCTTTCTGTATGATTCAGATGAAACAGGCATCAAGGAGTCGAAAGAACGAGTCGAAGACTTCAAAAATAGATACAATGTTTCTCGTCTTCAATTACCATTGGAAGGTAGCAAGAAAGAGAAAGACATCAGTGACTATTTCGCCATAGGCAATACAACGGAAGATTTTATCAAACTCATTAATGAACAAAGAACATGAAAATTTCAAAAAGAAGAGTAGAATACAGTCATTTAGGAGGTAATCTTCGCCTTGTATCTATGACAGACGAAGAACGAAAAGAGTTGGCAAAGCAGCACAATACAGAAAAATGGGCAATCTCTCCCAACCTCTATTTTGTTGAATTTTCCTCGTTCAACAGAAACTATAGAGGGTATGGCATCAGAAATGTCAATGGTGGGATAGAGTTCATTAATCCACTTTATATGAAAAATCCTATAACATTGGATAACAAAGGATATGTTTTTGTTGCTCACTCTAAAGACGACAGCAATAAGCATTGCTGTCTATTTTGGGAGTTTACGGATTATCTTGCTTATCTCTCCATCCAGAAGAAACATTTTCTGAATCTTCCTAAAGACTGCGACTGTTTCATTATGTCTGATGTAAGAAACTTCATACCTATGGTAGTTGATACAGACGATTACGAGAATATTTATATGTTCTTCCCAAATAATGACACTGGCTATACTATAGCCAAAACCATACAGAACCGCAATTTCAAGCATGTGCATGACTGTAGCCTTCTGTATGCAGCCAATGAAACATTGCATGATTTTGCCCATGCCTATTTGGAAGAAGTCAACAAATAAAGGGTATAACAGCATGAAGATACTTTGCATAGCACTTGGTGTGGTCATCATTGCAATCGCAATAGCTTTTATATATGAGATAAAGCATACGTATCGTGATGGTGACCTTTGGAAAAAATGAATGAATCGTCCGCATTTATGCGGCTACTAAAAAGTTATATATATGATAGACAATGTTTTTACTATTATCCATTGTAAAAATGGATTGGAAAAGACTCCTGAGTATTGGCAGAAAGCTGATTTCGAGGAGAAGTTTAAGGAGCTTACAGATAGGGTTATACAACATAAGCATTTTACCCCTACTGCCAGAATGAAGATAATCAGAAAGATGTCCTTTTTGATTAAGGCATCCACTACGATTGAGCAACTTCTCGCCTTGTCTGACAAGTTGAGAGACAAGTTCAATATCGATTGTTTCCAAATTGCTATAGACAGAACTGACAGCATGGCTCACATGCTATTCGGTTTCATTGATGAGAACGGTTCAAGTATATACTTCAACTGGCTCAACGAGATAAGAATATCTGTAATGATTCTTAATGAATTAAACTTGCCTCGACCTAAGAGTGTGCAAATGTGGCTAAGATATTTCCTGGCTTATTCGTTCGAACATGATCATGAGATATTCCAGAAGCAATTGGCAGCCTTGGAACATGGGGAAATAGATAAGATTAATCTTCCTTTTATGCGTGATGTCCTGCACTATGCAGAAGCCATGTGTAAAGGACAATTAAAATAGGAAATTATGGATAAGACGTTTGTTTTTAACAAGAATAATATCTGTACCAATCCCAATACTCCAGTTTCATGGATTAGTGAAGGAAAGCCTTCTATGGGATGGTCTTTTGATGTCTTTACCGCATTAACTCCTAAAGGATGGGTATGTGGGCTTGATTGCAATATGGGAGATTCCTGTGCAAGCTGCGGTTGCAACAGAAAGAGTCGTGAGTTGTATGACTCCCAGAAGGAAGCAATTTACAATTCTCTTAAACGTTTAGAGAGACTTGCTTTAGAAAAGAAAAAAAGCAAGTTCCAAAAAGAAATGTTGTCTGAAATCAGAAAAGGCATCAACTTATATGATATACGACAACTCGAATTGTTTGACTAAATAAAAAGATATATCAATGAAAAAGATTAATGGTATCAGTTTGCTGCACGGCATCGCTATACTTTCAGGTATAGGTATCGTAGGAATTTTCGCTTGGTGCGATGAGTCAATAAATGAAGGAGGAAGGGGCATTACGCCGACCTTGCTTTTCGTTGTCTATGTTCTATTGCTGCTTGCTTGTAATGCGGAAATTATTGCGTCAGACGAGAACTTCAAGAGAGTGTTTGACAGAACAAAGAAGGTCTATGACATAGCCAAGAATAACGCTTCCGTGGAAGGCATAAACTTGTATAATTTCGAACACGACAAAAAATGCAAAACAGTTATTTTTGTCATATTCGGATTCTTACTTGTGACTTTATGGCTTGCAATACACTTCACGCTGATAAGAAGTCTTATTTTAGCGTTGCTGATTTCCATCGGACTGTCTTATATGATTATTACATTAGTTTTGGTAGCTTGGAACTTAGCGGCAATAAGAGAATTAAATAAAACAAGAATGAAACTGGAAAGTAAACATTAAAGATATGATTACAGAATTTGAAAAAGGGCAATGGTCGGTCATTCAGAACGTCATAACCTTTATGAAGGATGACCAAACCGCTATGGAGCTTTGTAAAGAAGCTGGTTTTGGTAAGAAGAAGATTCTTGAACTGGAAAAGGATTCATGTACATTTATGAATGAGGTCAAGGCGTTTCTAAAACGCAAAGGACACTTATTGGAGGACTGAACTATGATGGTAAGTATTACTAAAGCGGAATATGAGGCAATCATGTTTTGCAGAGAACAGGTCACTGGAGCAATAGAAGGAGCCTCGGATGAAAACTATGTAAAAGAGGCATCCGAGGCTATTGAGGGAATAGTTTCCTTTCGCAAGAAATATCTGAAAGCCGTTGCCAAGCAGGATAACCTGGCAACGGCAAAACAAGCGGTGAAGAAATTACATCCAGAAATTAAAGGACAAATGTTTAACAAATTGGTAAGAATCGTTGCCAAACAATTGGATGATAAATGAATGGATCAATAAGAAAAAGACTCCTTGCAATGAAGATTAGTAATTGGGAGTCTATTCCATATAGTGTAGGACTTCAATGTCCAAATGGCGATGATGGCTCTTTTATGGAGGGAAAATCTAAAGTTATCGGTTGGTGTGACACACCAAAAGGTCTTATGAAGGTATGTGAGTGCCAGGTGTGCTTTTCAAAGTTCCGCTACCATGGATTTCATGGTAGCTTGGAAGCTTTTTTGAATAGCCTTGAAGAAGATATAGTATATCAAGAGCAAGGACTTGAAGCCTGGAGTGAACTAACTTTAAAGAGATTTAAGCATGAGATATAGTAAATCGTTCATTCCTACACAGGCTTTCAATCCATGTACTTGGTGTTACTACGAAAGTAATTTTGCCACAGAGGATGAATACCAAAAGAGTGTATGTTTTAGATGTGACAATAACTTTTGTGAATTTACGAATGCAATGTGGAAATACAAAAGACGTAATCATTATCTTCAAAAGATAGGAAGAATTAAACGCAAATTGTTTCCATGTTCTATACCTCATTGGAAGAACACGGAACAGTTGCCTTTTTAAAAGATAAATTATGACACAAGAGGATTTAGACAAAACAAGATGGCGGGGAACATCCTACAGTCTGGAAACTGATCAGTTTGAAGTTTCATTCAGTGACACGACTAACTGCATTCCAAAGCTAACAATGATTATAAAATACAAGGTTAGAAACGGCAAGAAGGTGTGGCGTAGTCAAGTTGTTAGATATGTTTGCAACGGCATCTACTACAAGAACAAAAAAGATCTTCTTGAAAGATGTAATGTAGTATTTAATTTTATCAAGTAATGGAAAAGGAAGTTTTGACTTTGCATCTTGCAGAACCTTGGTATTCGATGATTGTATCCGCTGAGAAGATGGAAGAATACCGGGAAATTAAGCCGCATTGGATAAAGCGTTTAACCACCAACTGCGAAGTTCCCTATGATGTGGCAGCAGAAACACATTATGGAGAGGTGCTGTATCGTCCTTATACCCACGTTCTCTTCGTTAAAGGCTATCCGAAAGGTAATACATTATGGAGAGGTGCTGTATCGTCCTTATACCCACGTTCTCTTCGTTAAAGGCTATCCGAAAGGTAATACATTATGGAGAGGTGCTGTATCGTCCTTATACCCACGTTCTCTTCGTTAAAGGCTATCCGAAAGGTAATAAGCCGTCCGTTGAGAAGAAGATTGTGGATATAACAATTGGCAAGCCCAAGAAAGGACTTTGCCCGAAAGAGTTTTTAAACAAAGAATATTTTATCATTAAATTCAAGTAAATATGAGAGATTATGTAATTTTAATAGTGCAGGCATTAAACATTTTAGCAAAGGTTACCATGACAGGCATGATTTGTTTTGCAATTTATGCTTTCATCTTTATACCTGTCTTTAGTTTGAAATGGTGTGCTTTATATGTATTTTCATTCGTTCTCGTCTTTTGCTTAGAACGTTGGTCTTATAATAATTTTCCTTATTACGATAAAGACCCTTGGAATGACTGAAACAAATATCTTTTACGAGACTGGAGATATTCAGTTTAGTACATGCCAAACTATTGTGGTTCCTGTCAATTGTGAAGGAACGATGGATGAAGGGATAGCGTCAATATTCAGAAGACGCTATCCTTATATGTTTGAGCGTTACAAATGGATATGTGAACAAGGTCTTCTTGCCCCCGGCAAACTCTGGATATACAATTCCCCATCGAAGCGCAAGATATTAATCTTTCCTGTTCTGCAACATGGCGAAGAAAGATATAGATATATGGAGTTAGGCTTGGCTAAATTTCTTGCCACATATCAGGAGAAAGGAATCACATCGGTTGCCTTTCCTTTGTTCAATCCCACTGGTACAAAAGAAAAGGATGTTTTAGGGCTTATGTCTTACTATTTAGCTAAGTGTGATATAGCAGTAGAGATATATACAGAGTATATTCCTCGTTCCCAAACACTTGTGCCACTACTGGAGCGACTATGTGGAAAATTTACAGATGAAGAAATCTACAACATCAAGAAGAAGCTCTGCTTCGAGGTGGATTAATACAAAAGAAAAACGGTCATCATTCTCACGAACAACAACCGCCCTCCTTGGATGAACTTATGACAATCCACCTTTAAAACTTCTTAATTTGATTATAGTTGTGTGGAGTGTAGGGTATCGAACCCCATTTCAACCAACCACTTAATTATATCACCAAGCAGCCTTTTGAACACCCCTAAAAGAACCCCTCGATGCTCACGCACAGAGGGATAATAGCACTACTGAAATGCTTAATGATTGATGTTTCTTTCAATATGTCAATTTCACTATTTATCCTTGACGCAGTTACACAATGGCTTATCGCCCATTATGTTTGTCATGCAGCCATGCCTTCTGTTCGTAGCTGAGTCCATCCCAGCTTTCCTTGCGTTTCTTGCCGCCTGAATGTGTCATAGCCTTACCGAAGCCCTTGAAGAGCCATGCCATGAATAACCATAAAAATACTGTTCCCATATCTATAAACTTTAACTGGTTCTACAAAATGATTTCTACTTCACTGAGAATGTGGCGATACTGTCAAAACCGTTAGCCACCACTCCATATTCTCCTGCTGGCAGGTCATGGAGAGTTACGAGGTAAGATGAAGATCCATACTTCTTCACCTCGTAATCTACGGTGGTGAAATTGGTGGTAGCCGATGCGCTTCCGAAGCCGATGTCTGCCATCTTGAATCTGCGCTCCTTCTTCTTGGTTTCGAACTTGAAGATGCCGAAGGCGTTTTTTGGCTCCTCGCTGTTGTCCTTCACACGGATGATGAGGGAAAATTTCTTGGAGGAAATCTTGTTAGGGCTTTCTGCTCCCTTCACTGTGAGGTAAGCTTTAGTTCTGTCAAGAAGGGAAGCTCCTGGAATTGGAACCAGGGCGAAAGCTGAAGACTTTGCCTTGTGTTCTCCAGTTTCTTTCTGGAGAAGCGTTGTGGTGCTGTCTGCGTTAATGACAGCTACCTGTCCTTTATACTCTGGTTCTGTAATGTTCTGAGCAAATCCTAATGTTGCAGTCAAGAACAATGCTGATGTCAATATCAAATGTTTCATACCTTAATATATTGTTTTATTAATTAATTACACTGCAAAGATACAAAAAATTAATGAAATACGCAAGTTTTTTATAGAAATATTTCTCTATTTAAGAAAATATTTATATCTTTGCAGTCGTATTTAAGGAAATACGACAATATAGTAATATAACAATATATAAATAAGGTAATATGAAACAAGCAAAAATTATTTCTATCGCTAACCACAAGGGTGGTGTCGGTAAAACAACCACAACGGCAAGTGTGGGTTCAATTCTTGCCACTAAGGGGTACAAGGTTCTTGTCATCGACCTCGATGCACAGGCAAACTTGACAAGTTCACTCATTAAGGGAGAGGTATCTGCATCAATATACGATGCAATGAAAAAATCCACTGCACTTCCTATATATAGAGTTAATGAGAAGACAGAGTTGGATTTGGTTCCTGCATCCCTTGAACTTGCTCAGGCAGATTTTGAAATGGCTTCAAAAATAGCCAGAGAAAGAATCCTTGCCAATCTTTTAGAAGATTACAAGGACAAGTACGATTATATCATTATGGATTGTCCACCTTCCCTTGGTCTTATGACATTCAATGCCATTACGGCATCTGATTATGTGATTATCCCATTGGTTGCAGAAATACTACCATTCAACGGATTGAAGATGATTTCAGACTTTATAGGTCAGTTGAAGAAGTATCTGAACCCTAAAATTGAAATATTGGGTATTCTCATCACACGATGGGAATCAACCAATCTTAGCAAGGGTATTGAGGAGCGTCTTCGCAATAATTTGGGAGAAAAAATATTCACGACCAAAATTCGCAAGAACGTGACTATCGCCCAAGCACCATTGGAAGCTACCAACATAGTTGAGTATGACCCAAAGAGCAATGGAGCTATCGACTATCAAGCATTTACAGACGAGATTTTGGAGAGAATGAAATAGTTCTCTCCTTAAAATGTTAAGTTATGACACAAGAACAATTAAATACGCTAAGTGAATTACTTGCCGCCTTCAAGAGCGAATACACCGACATCGACAATGATGGCTACTGGAATGTAGAAGAAGTTGAAGGGCTTGTTGATTCAGCAATAAGCGACAACAATACAAATCAGTAACAAAAATGGGAAAGGGAATAAATATGAATGCCATGGATAAACTCATCTCTGGTCTTTCAGGAAATGAAGAGAATATATCCATCGAACATGAACAAGCCAATGAGGAAAGCCATACTTCTGAGCCTCCAAAGCAATCACAAAAAAGCAAAGGCAACAGAAATCAGCCAGTCAAGCAACATATCTGCACAATAGTTAATGCTGATAGCTTGAACAAGATACGTGCTATTGCAAAAACGGAAGGACTTACAATCAATTCTATCATTGACCTTGGTTTGGATATTGTCATAAAGAAGTACGAGGAACTTCACGGAACAATACAGGTAAAGAAGCCAAAGAAAGGTGATGTGGGAAAAGTATTCAATCTCTAAAAACGGCATTATGGATGGAATGGAGATATTCAAACAGGATGTTTGCAGAGTAGCCTTAGAGTGTAACGCCAATCTTGTTGTCGTGTACAATGGAAAGAAGGCATTTTGGTATTATGAGCAGCTACAGGCTTTAGCTGCTGAATATCCAAACAAGAGTATAACCTTATTGGAGTTTTGTGTTGCAGCAGAAAAAGTTGGTGATAAATGTTCCAAAGAAACGACTAAATGTTCTTTCTGTTTTGTTGCGAGAAATGTACCAAGAGAAGAAGCCCTCTCTGAATATTAAAATAAAAAGAAAGAAGCAGGATAAAGGACACTGCCATATCTTCTGCTTCTTTCTTTTTCCTTATTACTCTGTAATCTCTGGCAATTCATCAAGAAGGCGGTCTATTGAGCCAAATTCAAGAAAAGCATAGCCTGTTTCTACAACTTCTCCGCTTTCCAAATCTTTAATAAAAATGCCACAATCATAGCCAAGATTTTCTGTAATTCTACACACCTCATAATCACTTGTATAATCACTATGTTTCGGACTCGCCACAATCCGTGGACGTGGTTCGTCGTTTTCATCCCAATCATATTGATGATTAGGAAATTTCTGCAAGGCATTTTTAAGCGCAACAACTTCCTTGTCTCTTATTGCCTTGTACATCATGTAAAAATCTGTATGTTCCATAATATGTTAGTTATGGAACGGTGGTTAGCCGTTCCGTTACCTTTTAGTTGTTGTCTGTTGCTATATCATGTATAAAGCAGTCATTTTTGCCGAACAAAATAATAACAGCTACAGCAGACACAACCACACCTGAGAAGAAGAGCCATACCGAAATCCACTCTGCCAAGAAACGACCGAAGATACCAGCTATGGCAAATATCATCAATGCAAAACCTAATAGACAGAAAACGCAAATAGCATCCTCTACACTCATTTTCTTGTAAAAATTCAAAATCTTTCCCATAATCAAATCTGCTTTAAAGGGTTCAACAATAAAATTATTCTGGATTTCCTG
>ERZ507534.264-NODE-264-length-13094-cov-4.91019_pt1 | contig 13094 bp, 9 predicted proteins | sample MGYA00248658_ERZ507534 | MGnify/ENA primary metagenome ERZ507534 (study PRJEB26165, sample SAMN02676131) | human gut metagenome | isolation source: stool | host: Homo sapiens | place: USA | study: EMG produced TPA metagenomics assembly of the C.diff FMT (human gut...
CAGGCTAATATAGCGGAGATGGGCTCAAATATGATTATGATCAGTCCGGGAGCCGACCGTGGTCCGGGAGGTGTAAGGCAGGACGCTTCGTTAATGGAGACATTGAAGCTAACAGACTACGAGTCGCTCAAGGACGAATGTCACTTCATACAGGGCATAAGTCCTACGGTCAACAGCAGCGGCCAGTGGATATACGGCAACAACAACACGCCGTCCTCCATTTATGGCGTCAATCAGGACTATCTCACCATCCGTCAGTTGGCTGTGGATGAGGGCGAGATGTTCACCGATGCCGACATAAAGGCAAGCGCAAAGGTATGTATTCTCGGACAGACCGTCGTGGACAATCTCTTCCCTGACGGATCCGATCCTGTGGGCAAGGTGGTACGATTCAATTCCATTCCGTTCCGTGTTGTAGGAGTATTGAAGAAGAAAGGATACAACTCGATGGGTATGGACCAGGACGACCTCGTCCTTGCTCCTTACACGACGGTGATGAAGCGAATCCTCGCACAGACCTATCTTGGCGGAATAACCTGCTCAGCCATAACCGAAGACTTGACCGAAAAGGCCATCGATGAGATTACGACGGTGCTTCGCCGCAACCATAAACTGAAGGACGCCACCGATACGCAGGCTGCCGATGATGACGACTTCAACATCCGTTCGCAGGAAGAACTGGCGAGTATGATGAACTCTACTACGGACATGATGACCATACTTTTGGGTTGTGTGGCAGGCATCTCGCTCATTGTGGGAGGCATCGGCATCATGAACATCATGTATGTCAGCGTTACGGAGCGAACACGCGAGATAGGTCTGCGAATGAGCGTTGGAGCACGTGGCGTGGATATCCTCAATCAGTTCCTCATCGAAGCCATACTTCTCAGCGTGACGGGTGGACTCATCGGTGTGGCATTTGGCGTCGGAGCTTCGTATGCGGTGAAGCTGGTGGCTCATTGGCCCATCTTCATCCAGCCCTGGAGCATCGTAATGAGCTTCGCCGTATGTACGTTTACGGGAGTGTTCTTCGGCTGGTATCCTGCAAAAAAGGCGGCACAGCTCGACCCGATAGAGGCTATACGATACGAGTAAAACGATGCGGATGTCTTTCCATACGTATGCGTTAGATTTATTGCAACAAACAGACTCGTTTTTCGGAATTTTTATCTACTTTTGTAAAAACAATAAAACCAGAACGTTATGTTTATACATGTAGCCAACCCGATTTACGACTCCGTGTTCAAATACATCATGGAGGACGAGCGCATAGCCAAGACCATGCTTTCGGCTTTGCTGAAGAAAGAAGTGGTGCACGTGACGGTGCGTCCGCATGAATACAGCAACACCACACGCGACACGCTCTCTATGTTCCGCATTGACTTTGCTGCTACCGTTCGTGAGCGCGAAGGCGATGTGGAGAAGGACCGCGTGGTGCTGATTGAACTGCAGAAGACGTGGCTCAATACCGAAACACTCCGTTTCCGTCAGTATCTTGGAGCGCAATACAGCAACAAAAACAATATACGTGAGGCTGATGAGAAAGGCTTTGCCTATCCTATGGTGGCTGTATATCTCCTTGGACATAAGGTAGGGAACATCAAAGAACCGATAGTGTACGTAAATCACGACGTGTTCGACTATAACGGCAACATTGTGAAGGAAGGCAGCGAAGAGCCCTTTGTGGAGAGTCTTACCCATAATAGCATCATCGTACAGATTCCTCTTCTGCATGGCAATGTGAACAACAGGCTGGAAAAGGTGCTCAGCGTGTTCGACCAGACTCAAGTGGAGGGCAACACGCAGCAGGTGCTCAAGATAGACGAGGACAAGTATGCCGACGACAACGACATGTTGTACGTACTGCATAAGCTCACTGCTGCTGCTGCAAATTCAGAGATGAGACAGGACATGAACGTAGAGGACGAATACTATAAGGCCATCGAAGACCGCGACACAGCCATCATGCAGCGAGACAAAATACTGAAGGAACAAGAGGAACAGCTATCGCAGCAGAACGAACAGCTTTCGCAGCAGAGTGAACAGCTTTCGCAGCAGAGTGAGCAGTTGTCCCTGAAGGATGAGCAATTACGCAATATGGCTAAGGTTCTGTTTGATAAAGGAATGACAGAAGAACAGATTTCGTCAATGACCGGTATTGATATTGAAAACGTAGTGAAACTTCTGAAATAGATAATTAGGGTAGTATAAACTGAGATGCGTCATAGAGCAGTTTATGCTACCCTATAATCATTTTTACGGTAATGACTTGTATGTTAGGTAATGGCTTGCATTACCTTTATCTATATTTTTTCAAAAATAATCATTGTTTTGCTTAGTTTTTCGCTTTGCTCAACTGTATATAGTGTGTATGACACAGGTAAAGGACATAGAACAGATGTTTCGTCGGCATTATGAGAAGATGTATAATTTGGCCAGATACATTCTCTCGGATGACGACGAAAGCAAGGATGTGGTGAGCGAAGTGTTCACGCGGATTCTTGCTGATGATGTGGTCCTGTTGCCCGAGAGCGAGGAAAGTTATCTGATGCGGAGCGTCCGTAACCGCTGTCTCAATCTGATTGCCCATAAGAGTGTGAAGGAAAGAGTGGCAAGGTTGCTGACCGATGATGCCGACGTTATTCTATCTGAAGATACGGACGAGCGTCTTGAACAGCTGTTGCTTCTCATCGACGACCTTGAACCTCCAATCCGAAAGCTTATCTTCCGTATGCGATATATGCAAGAAAAGTCGTATAAAGAGGTGGCTGACGAAGTAGGAGTGAGCAAGGTGACTGTGTTCAATCATCTCTCTAAGGCGATGGACTGGATTAGGAAACGTATAAAATGAGCAAAACAATGACTAACATGAACAAAGACGAAAAGCGGATGATGCTTTTTGACATGCAGGAGCATCCTGAGAAATATACTGACGAACAGATGGAACGCTTGCTTGATGATGAGGAAGTGAAGGAGTTTTTGCGAGACTTGTCTATTGTGAGAATGGCTGGCAAGAAAGCTGCGCCAAAGAAGGTAGATGTGGATAAGGCTTGGAAGGAATTTTCTAATGGTTCTTATCCAAACCGAATGAAGATAGCAGCTTCCGTCATAGGCATCATCTTTCTCTCGGGTGTAGCCTTTGCTGCTGTGCAGAACGGTTGGTTTAGGTTCTTGGCTTCGGACAAGGCTGTGGATAATAATGCTGTGACAGAACAGATAGTCAAGCCGAAGCCGTTAGCCAATGAAAGCCTTAAGGCTATGACGTCAGAGAGTAAGGATTCGCTCGACATGAAGCCGGTGGTGTTTGACAATGCTGAGTTGGGAACAATCCTTACGCAAATGGCATACTTCTATCATGTCAAAGTGGAGTATGTCAATGCCAATACACAGCACGTTCGCCTCTTCTTTAACTGGAATAAGACCAAGAGCTTGGAGCAGAACCTTGAGATTCTGAATGCTTTCGACCGCATACAGATCGAGTTTGCGGACGGCACATTGATGGTGAAATAAGATGGGAGGACGTATTATGAAAAACATATTTAAGACTACGCCCGATAACTGCAAGACCGTAATCCTGCTGTATCTTTTCTTTCTGTTGTCTTCGGCTCAGCAGTCTTATGCCCAACGCATCACCCGACAATATAATAATGTGTCGTTCTCTGAGGCGTTGAAGGATATTAATGCACGTCAGCATAAGTACATCATCAACTTTGTGTATGATGAGTTAGAAGACTTTAAGGTTACAAAGAGTATCCGCAACCAGAATGTTCCTAATGCCATTATGCAGCTGATCGGTTTTTATCCCATCAGAATGACACAGGTGGAGAATGACATTATGGTGGAATGTACGCACAAGACGACATATCGTTATAAGGGACGTATTGTTGACGAGAGAGGCAATGCCGCTGAATACGCAACAATAGCCTTGCTGTCGCCCATTGATTCTGCAATCGTAGGTCATGGAGTGAGCAATGAGAATGGCTATTTTGTCATTCCTTGCAATTCCAGAAAAGTGTTAGCTCGAATCTCATACATTGGTTATAAGACAGTCAGTCGTATATATAATAATACTGAGATGGGTGTCATTAGGTTGCATCCCCAAACCATGATTGTCAAGGGCGTGGTGGTGAAGGGTGACCGACCTCAATACAAGATGTTGCCTGGAGGCATGGAAGTTGCCATAGAGCACACGTTGCTCTCTAAGATGGCTAATACATTTGAAGTCCTGAATCTCTTGCCACGTGTCTCTGTAAATGGGCAAAGCATATCTATATTCGGGAAAGGAGCGCCAATTGTTTATATCAACAACAAGCGTGTGCATGACAATAATGAGATTGTAAACATCACTCCCGACAACATCAAGTCGATTTCGGTTATTACAAGTCCTGGGGCAGAATATGATGCCGAGGTAGAGTCGGTAATTCGTATCCGCACCAAAGAACGCCGCGCAAATGGATTCAGCTTGCGTGCTGATGCTTTTGGTAAATATAATAAATGGATGGCGGATTACGAGCTTATCAGCGCCCGATATCAGACCAAGAAATTCGAGATAGCCAATAGTTTATGGACTATGGGTACACATAACGGAGAAGATAATAATCTGATTACTGATATCTATTTGCCTGACAAGCATTATCACAACAATCAGAAATACATGACGGAACTCAGAAACCGTTACTTGTCGGAATATCTTTCTGCTGATTATTCGCTTAATGATAGCAATTCTGTTGGTGGTTCTTATCGCTACTATGGAATGTTGAATGGTAGAACTAATAGTGTTAGCCGGCAGGATGTATTGCTGAATGGTGTGGCACAGGGCAGTATTGATCTGGATGAGGTTATGAAGCCTTTTCTTAGTTCACATCAGGCTGATATATATTATGTGGGAAAGGTTGGACAGGTAGGTGTCGATTTTAACGCCACATACTATGCTATCAAAAACAGACGTAATGATGAGGGCTTTGAAAGCAGCAAGGAGTTGGGGTATCAGGAAATACATTCAAGCAATCGCCAGAATAGCGATATGTGGGCAGGCAAGTTGGTTGTGAATATTCCTCTTTGGAAAGGCAATATGTCTGTAGGAACAGAGCTGTCGAAGACCGACTCACACGGAACGTTTCTGAACGAGGAGCAGCTGGTGCCATCCACCAAGACGGATATCCATGAAAGGAATATTGCCGGATTTGCACAGTACGGACTGGTTCTCAGCAAGTGGACTGTCGGGCTTGGTGTGCGTTACGAGAATATCGTCCGTGACTATCTGTCTGATGGAGTGAAGCAGGACGATGTGAGCAGAAAGTATAACAACTTCTTCCCTAATCTCAGCGTTTCATGCAACAAAGGCAATTGGTATTGGCAGCTGAATATCAATGAGAAGATTCACCGTCCAAGCTATCGGCAACTCGGTAACTTCATGCAGTATGACAACCGTTTCTTGTATGAAGGCGGAAATCCTACCTTGCAATCGGAGAAGGTGTTGAATGTTGAGGCGATGATGATATATAAGTGGCTGAATGTATCTATAGGTTATAAATATCTGAAGGATGTGATGGAGTGGACCAAGTATATCTATCCAGGAAAGGAGTTTGCTTATAACACGTCGTTGAATTTCAACCATAAGCAGTTGCTTTATGCTTCTGTAAATGTTTCGCCAAGGTTCGGCATCTTCCGTCCTACGTGGAAAATAAATTACAGTCAGCAGTTCTTCGATACTGAGAAGTATGGCTCCAGCAAGGCATTAGGCAAACCTTTGCTGTCTTGTTCGCTCGACAATCATTTCGCTCTTTCAGAGACCATAGGAGCGGCAATGAATTTTTATGCCGCTACATCCAATGCAGATGGATTTCTTATGCATAAGAGCAGTTACAGCGTAAATCTGCGGTTTTACAAGTCGTTTGCCAACCGCACATGGATAATTTATCTTTCTGCAAACGACATCTTAAAGACGGCTAAGGAACGTTGGACGATGTACGGACTTGGGTCGGGCACAACGAAAGACTGCTACAATTACACTCGAAACGTCTCCTTGCAGGTTACGTATAATTTCAATGCCAAGCGCAGCAAGTACAAGGGAACGGGAGCCGGCAATGAGGAGAAGAGCCGCTTGTAGCTTGTGGGTTTGAGTAAACTCTCTCTGTTAAAATATAGATAAACGAAAATCGGTCAAGCAAAGGCTTGTCAACGAAAGGTTGACAGGCTCTTTGCTTGACCGTTATTCTTTTCTCTCACTTTATTGAACTTTCGCAAGTTCAGTTACTTTATTCCTCTGCGGTTAAGCGCCTCGCTATATCGCTTTGCGTTCTGGAGATGCTCCTCGTAGGTGCGTGCAAAGTTGTGCGTGCCGCTGAAATCCTCCTTTGCGCACATATACAGATAGTCGTGATGTACGTGATTTAGGACGGCATCAATGCCGGCTATGGACGGAATGCGGATTGGTCCTGGGGGCAGTCCGGGGTTCTTGTATGTGTTGTACGGGCTCTTGATGTAGAGGAGGTTATTGTAGATTCGCTTCAGATCGAAACGTTTCCATGCGAACTTGATGGTCGGGTCAGCCTGCAACGGCATGCCGTTGGGATATTCCGCGTTGCGTAGCATGAGGCGGTTATAGTACATTCCAGCCACCATAGGCTTCTCGCCGTCGTTGGCTGTCTCCTCGTCGATGATGCTTGCCAATGTTGTTACCTCCACAGGCGTCAGTTTCATGGCACGTGCCTTCTCCTCTCGCTGTCCGCTCCAGAAGTTATGGTTCTCCTTCTTCATGCGGTCAAGCAGCTTTTCCACGCTGACATTCCAGTAGATGTCGTACGTGTTGGGGATGAAGAGCGCTGCCACGGTGGCGGTGTCGTAGCCGTATTTCTTGCATATAGCTTCGTCAGAGAGGGCTTCGTAGATGGCTGCGCTGTCCACCATGAGACGCTTTGACAGCTCTGCGGCGAGACGGTCAAGTGTGCGTACTGAAGGAACGGTAAGGCTGACGGGCGACTGCAGTCCGTTCTTCATGTGGCGGAATACGGTGAAGGCTCCCTCGCCGGGCTTGATGGCGTAGCGTCCCGTGCGGATGTTGTCGGCATAATGGCTGTGTCGTACGAGCGTCTTGAATCCTGCCATACCATTTGAACTTGATACGTCGGCAAGCTTTGTGTAGACCGAGTCAACTGTGTCGTCCGTGTCGATGTAGACGTAGCGCGTTTCGTTGCCTGCTGCCATCGACGCGAAGAAGTAATAATAGACGATGCCTGCCATCACCACCAGACAGGCAACTGCCGGGATGAGGTATTTTCTTCTTGTGTTCTTTTTCATTGTTTATGTTATTTTATTCAACAAATTTGTGTCTTAATACCGTACAAAGGTATTAGAATTATGACATACGACAAAATATATTAAGTGTTTTTAATTCGATGAAGTATTTTAGTGGTGTCTTAAACAAAATATGTGTACTTTTGCAGCGGATTGAACAACGAGGATAATCATAATAATAATATACACCATTAATAATAATATATATATCAGTCATGTATAACACTTACATATTCGACCTTGACGGCACCCTGCTGTCCACCCTTGCTGACCTTGCAGCCAGTTGCAACTATGCTCTTACCTCCAATGGCATGCCGGAGCGCACCATCGACGAGGTTCGAAGATTTGTGGGCAACGGTGTGAAGAAGCTCATGGAGCGTGCCGTTCCCGGCGGTCTCGATAATCCGGCGTTCGATAAGACCTACGCCGACTTCCGCCAGCATTACATGCAGCACAACCTTGACACCACGTGTCCTTACGACGGTGTGATGGAACTGCTGCATGAACTGAAGCGCCGTGGCAAGAAGGTGGCTGTGGTAAGCAATAAGTTTTATGCGGCAACACAGGAACTTTGCCGTCATTTCTTCGGCGACGAGCTTGTGCCCGTTGCCATCGGCGAGCGTGAGGACATACGCAAGAAGCCGGCTCCCGACACCGTAATAGAGGCTATGAAGCAGCTCGGCGTAACGGCAGAAGGAGCCGTATATATAGGCGACAGCGACGTTGACATAGAGACGGCACGCAATTCTGGCATGCCCTGCATCAGCGTCCTTTGGGGATTCCGCGACAAGGACTTCCTTCTTGCACACGGAGCAACTACGCTCGTGGAACGTCCGGAGCAGATACTCGCATGTTAATAAAGACGCTATTGTTTGGTGGAAATAAGACATATTGTTGGTTTAAGAACAAAAAATAAGTCATATCGTTTTGCTGTAAGGAAAAAAGATGGTAACTTTGAAAATGTTAAAACAGCATTCTTATTAAACCTTATTAAAACCTTATGATTATGGTAGAATACTTCTTGCAACACATTTGGATGATATGGGCAGTGGTTGCCTTCGTGTGCCTGATAATGGAGATGACGTCTGGCGACTTCTTCATCACGTGTTTCGGCATCGGAGCCTTGTGTGCTATGGGCGTGTCGCTCACACCGGCGCCATTTTGGTTGCAGGTTGTGGCGTTCGCTGTGTTCTCCGTACTTTCCATTTATTTCCTGCGTCCGCGCCTCGTTGCCATGCTCAATGCCAAAGCCAACCATCGTGTCAGCAACGCTGATGCCATTATAGGCAGAGTGGGAGAGGTGACAGAATTGGTGAAAGCCGGCGGTTACGGACGTGTGAAGCTGGACGGCGACGACTGGAAAGCAGAGACCGATGCCGTGAATGACATCCCCGTCGGAGCGCGTGTCAGAATCATTGGCAGGGAAAGCATCATCGTAAAGGTGGAGCCGGTGGCATAAGAATATCGCTGATAGGCAGCGAACAGATTAAGTACTTTAACCAACAATATTAACTTTAACCAACATCAATTTATTATTATGAGTGTAATACCCGTCTTTCTTATAGCACTTGTTGTGCTTGCTGTAGTCTTCGTAAAGATGGCTGTAGTGATAATCCCGCAGAGCGAAACAAAGATAGTGGAGCGTCTTGGCAAGTATTATGCAACGCTCGGCCCCGGCATAAACATCATCATCCCCTTCATGGATCGCGCCAAGACCATCGTGACCATGTATCGTGGCAGATATGCTTACTCCACTACTATCGACCTTCGTGAGCAGGTTTACGACTTCGATAAGCAGAACGTTATCACAAAGGATAACATCCAGATGCAGATCAATGCTCTTCTGTATTTCCAGATTGTCGATCCGTTCAAGGCTGTGTATGAGATTAACAACCTCCCCAACGCCATTGAGAAGCTCACGCAGACCACTCTGCGTAACATCATCGGCGAGATGGAGCTCGACCAGACGCTCACCTCACGCGATACCATCAACACCAAGCTGCGTGCCGTTCTCGATGACGCCACAAACAAGTGGGGCATCAAGGTGAACCGAGTGGAGCTGCAGGACATCATTCCGCCGGCAAGCGTGCTTCAGGCAATGGAGAAGCAGATGCAGGCAGAGCGAAACAAGCGTGCCACCATTCTCACGTCTGAGGGTCAGAAGCAGGCTGAAATCCTCAAGTCAGAGGGTGAGAAGACATCCACAATCAACCGCGCTGAGGCTGCCAAGCAGCAGGAAATCCTGCGTGCAGAGGGTGAAGCACAGGCCCGCATCCGTAAGGCTGAGGCTGAAGCCATCGCCATTGAGAAAATCACGGAGGCAGTAGGCAAGAGCACAAATCCTGCCAACTACCTGCTCGCACAGAAGTATATCCAGATGATGGAGCAACTCGCACAGGGCAATCAGGCAAAGACCGTATTCCTGCCCTTCGAGGCTACAAACATGCTTGGCAGTCTGGGCGGAATAAAGGAACTGTTTAAGGAAAAGGAATAAACATAAATTAATAACAAGATTGTTCCACTCGGCTTAAGCGATAGCAGCATACTGTTCACTTCGCTATGAAGCTATAAGGGAGTGGGAACTTATTAAACACTATTATGAATATTTGCATATTTGTTGGCGCACGTCCAAACTTCATCAAAGTAGCCCCGATTCTTCGTGTCATGGAAGCGGCAGGAGTCAGCCACAGCCTCGTTTACGCTGGCCGTGAGGATGACCCTACACTTGAGCCGTCACTCTTTGACGACCTTCAGATGCGTCGTCCCGACGTCTTCCTTGGTGTCGACTGCGAGAACCTTAACGAGCTTACGGGGCAGGTGATGTCCGCCTTCGAACGCTATCTGCAAAACCACAAGACCGACGCCGTTATCGTGGTGGACGACCTCGCCTCCACAATGGCTGCTGCTATCGTCACCAAGAAGCAGGGCATACGCCTCGCACACCTGGTGGCTGGCACTCGCTCTTTCGACATCAACATGCCGAAGGAAATCAATCGTCTCGTCATAGACGGACTCTCTGACCTCCTCTTCACAGCGGGCATCGGCGGCAGTAGTGCAGCTACCCGTGAGGGAGCTGAGTCGTCAAAGATATACATGGTGGGCAACATCCTTATGGACACTCTCCGCTTCAATCATCAGCGCATGCAGCGTCCCTCTGTCATGGGCGATCTCGGACTTGAGGACGGCTCTTACATCGTCTTCACGCTTAACCGCAAGGCTCTCATCGACAATACAGACGAGCTGCGCGGCCTTATGGTAAGCATGATGGAGCATGCCGGCGACAAGCCCGTTGTGGCACCGCTCCGCAAGCGTGCTGCAGAGGCTGTGGAGCACATCGTAAGCGAGAATCCGCAGCTCTTCAAGGGTCTGCATCTTGTAAGCCCGCTCGGCTATCTTGACTTCGGTTATCTCACAGCACACGCTCTTGGCGTAGTGACCGACTCAGGCAATGTGGCTGAGGAGGCTACGTTCAACATGGTGCCGTGCATCACGCTCAACAGCTACACCGAGCACATCGAGACCGTCAAGACCGGATCAAACGTACTCGTCGGCGAAGATCCCGTGCTTCTTGGCGAAGAAATCAGCCGCATGGTGGCAGGCGAATGGAAGCATTGTGCCATCCCTGAACGTTGGGACGGTCGTTCCGCAGAACGCATCGTGCAGATATTGAGAGAAGTATGCCAGGGGTAAGGGCTTTATAGTCCTGCCCCAATCCTCCCGCAAACCAAGGTGTACTTAATAAAAATCATAAATCCATCAACAAACCAAAAACTAACATTTATGAACAACAAGTATTCTATCCTAAGCGCAGCGCTCATAGCGCTCGGCATCGTAGTCCTTGGTTTATGCATCAAGGGAGGTATTGACAATTTCGCTAACAAGGATCGCAAGGTTACTGTCAAGGGACTTGCTGAGAAGGAGGTGGACGCCGACAAGGTGACGTGGCCTATCGTCTCAAAGGAACTTGGCGATGACCTTCCCGATCTTTACACACGCCTCGGCAATACTCAGGCGAAGATAAAGCGCTTCCTCACTTCCCATGGCATAAAAGCCTCGGAGATAAGCGTCAACGCTCCCATCGTTATCGACCTTAATGCCAACCAGTATGGTAGCAACGACCGCAATTATCGCTACAACATCACGTCTGTCATCACCGTAACGTCCAACAACGTCAAGCTTGTGCGTTCCATCATTGCCCGTCAAGCCGACCTGCTCAAGGAAGGCGTGGCCATTGTGGACGGCGGTTACGAGAATCCAGTAAAGTACGAGTATGTGTCGTTCCAGAATATGAAGCCGGAGATGATGGAGGAGGCTATTGCCAATGCGCAGAAGACAGCAGAGAAGTTTGCTGCCAACTCAAAGAGCAAGCTCAATAAGATTGTGTCAGCTGACCAAGGCCAGTTCTCCATTGACGACCGCGACCAGACAACACCTTATATTAAGAAGGTGCGCGTCGTGACCACCATCGTCTACTCGCTGAAGGACTAAGGCATAATGATTATGGTATAAAAACTGCATATTGTAAAAGATTTAGCATTAATTGTGTTAAAAAAGTAAATTTCTTAGGTCTACCTCTTGACACGTGTCAATATTATTGCTATATTTGCGATATCTATTAAGACAATAGTACTTACTATATACCATAGGATAATGTCTCACATCCTTTAGTCATTAACAAGTAGAAGCCTATACGAGACAAAAGGCTGGAAAAGGAGGATATTATGATGAAGACTATTAAGCGCAGTTATGATTTGGAATCATACGAGCTGGACAATGTTTATAACGAACCTGATGACCGCCACGGTCGTTTAGATTCCTCCATTTGGTACAACTAACGAATGTCGTTTCAGACATCATAAGCTACATTTTTAAGGTGAGTCCCCGGAGAGAAAGTTCCTGAATCAGGAACATTCCTTCGGGGATTTTCTTTTATACTTCATTCATTACTTTTCTGAAAGCCCTGAACGCCATCAGTCTATTGTCTTCTTGAGGTTGCATTACCACGAACATGTGATTGTCTTCCTTGCGTGCAGCCATTATCTTTATTATCTGTTCCGCCAACCTTTCTGCCGTCTCGCCGTCAATGGAAGCGAAGAAATGCGAGAAGCAGAATATTGTGAGGGTGGGCGATTGGGCTGCGTCAGACAGGCTTTCGGCAGCTTCTTCCATTGAAGAAGCAAAGCGCCAGCTGATGTTTCGTCCGCCGAACCGTTTCATCTGCCTTTCGCCTTCAGCACGCATCTCTTCCGAAACGTCAATGCCAACATACTCAATATTGATGTCATCGTCCGCCATAGTCTCCGCCAATGCCACACCGCACGTCGCCGGACCACATCCTACGTCCACCATTCGCAAGCGTCCGCCGTATTCTGCGGCAAGCTTCATCAGCTCTTCTTTTTTTGCCAAGAACGTCTGCTTTGCCTCATTCTTGTATTTCGGCATGAGGTAACGGCAGAATATTTCCACCTGATTTGCAGCTGTCAAGCCAATGTTTCTTTCCTCTTCGCGGCTGTATACCGACATTCCGTGTGAGAAGTCGAACCTTCCGTAGCATATAAACACAAGGTTGGCGTCGCGGTTGTTGCCAAGGAAAGCGTCGTCCTCGCCGTTCCGTTGGGCAGCCGTCGGCATTCTGAAGTCGCCCTTGCAGAATTGTTCCGTAGGAACGTCCACGTATCCGTCCTTGCTTTTCACGAACTCCAGCAGATTGTAGAACGTATAGTTCTCGCGCAGAATGTCGGGATTTCCGACGAGCACGAGGTGCAGACGTGCACGAGTCATCGCCACGTTCAGCTTAC
>ERZ507534.282-NODE-282-length-12552-cov-4.45067_pt1 | contig 12552 bp, 10 predicted proteins | sample MGYA00248658_ERZ507534 | MGnify/ENA primary metagenome ERZ507534 (study PRJEB26165, sample SAMN02676131) | human gut metagenome | isolation source: stool | host: Homo sapiens | place: USA | study: EMG produced TPA metagenomics assembly of the C.diff FMT (human gut...
TTTTACGTATTTTTACAAATGCGTCACATATATTTTAATATAATGACACAGCATCTTTTCATCATTCGCGTATAGATCTTTCCAAGGTTAACTCTGTACCAACAGACGTTCTCAATGGATATTTCTCTTCAAAGTCAGCAAAGCGAAAATCACTTTCTACCAATTTTAGCTTCATCGAATTATTCGTATATGCGGTAATCTCAAATTTATAACTAAAGTCACTATCTACCCAAAAATACCATGCGTCATGGTCTACTTTATTATCAATAAAGACCTGACTGTTCTTAGATGGAAGATAAGGACGTAAATCGCAAGTAATATTTAATTGTGAGCGATATACCTCTTGATAGTTCGATTCTTCTGTAGCGAATTTCGAAATGTTTATTTTCCCGATATGAATTCGATTGGCAGATGTGGGCTCAATACCCAAAAGTCCACATTGTTCTTTCAGTGTCTTGTCATTAACATTTTCCAAAAAATAATATGGGCCGACATATTCTCCATCCCGATGCGTCCAACTACAGCTTTGCCTATCATTCAACACCAAAACAATTCCATCCCAATTTTGTGAGGTGGATTTTGTTACATACCAAGTTCCTTTAATGTCGGAAATATCAATTGTAAGATTATTCTTAACCTGTTCTTCATTATCATCATTAGATGAAGAACAGCCGACAAATAAAGCAGAAATCAAGAAGAATACCCAGTAATTGAATTTCATTACTGCAGATTGGCGTTTTTTATATTTCATCAAGCTGTTGGCTGTTATGTTTGTTTGTATTTATACGGTCATTATAATCTATGTGTAAATTGTAGTTATATGGAGAACGAATCCAAGATTCTTCATCCTGTGTTATGAAAAGGTCGATTGCACCATTTATTTCTCCTTCATCATTTGCAGAAATAAATGAAACAGATTCCTTGCCGTCCTTTGTTCCGACATACATATCTTCAGAGTCAGAACCATATTTTTGAGACAGCAGGTTTTTGACTTTAGAATACTCTTGCTCCGCTATATCTTCGGAAACACCGCTGACCACAGCTTTTGTCCTATAGACTATCTTTGTGTTGGTATCATAGTAAACATAGATGTCCACTTTATTTCCAACAAAAGTGCCCTTGAATGCTCTTGTTCCATTAGAAATAGATGCACTGGCAACTTTGTTATAAGTACAACCTTTTGCAACCAGTTTCGCTTGAAATTGTGCGATTGTACCTGTAACAGAAATACCCATAAATTTGATATGGACATTGGATTGTGCGAATGATGCTATTGCGAAAATCATGCAACACAAGGTAAATAGAAGTTTTTTCATACTTGACTGATTTTGGTATTACGCTGCAAAAGTAATAAAAATCAGCTAATGTTGTTATGTAATAGGTGAAAAATTCACATATACACCTCAATCCCATTCACCTCAAATATACACACATCGCGAAGCTGCCGGATTTCATTGGAGTCCAGCAGCTTCATTCGTCTTGTGCCTTTGTAGAAGTCCTCCGTGAGAAGCTATGATTGACTACCTTGTTAGTTGCCTTGCACGCTTCTCCAAGGGAAGCATGAGCCAAGGTGTTGGTAAAAGAAAAGCCTTCATCCTACGTCGGGGCGCAAGACAAAGGCTTATAGAAAGGGCGCTTAGGCAGCCTTACACGTCATGAAAAACCGAATGTATAATTGAACTTCAATGAGTTTCAATTTGAAAAACTGGGCTATCTAACTAATCTTATCGGAAGTTTAAAGTCAGCTGGATAACTACAAATGACATCTGAATTGTGTATTAAATTATAGGTGTGTAGTTGAACAGCTTTCTTTTTCGAAGCTTCACTCTCATCATGCAACCAGAATAAAGCAGAATCCTTAGATTTCTTTTCAAGTTCGATATATCCAGTTGTAAAAAGTGTTATTGATTTACGATTTGGACCAGTTACTGTTGCTTTAATTACACCATCATCATTAACAACAACATTACTATATATTATATCACAAAAATCTTTTAATTCTTTCCACTGTTTTTCTGTCGGTAATTTCATATATTTAGCTTTTTCATAAGGTAAATATATGTACTTACCGCCTAATTTTTCATAATCAGACGCCCAAAGTGTTCCGCTTGGTAATCCCAAATCTACATATTCTGTTTTGTTGTCGCGAAGATCCATTGGTATTTCTTCTTCTCGATCTTTGTAGCCAGCCTTATATCCTTCGACATAGGCATCGGCTATAGCTTTGGTAATAGTTTGATTAGCTTTACCTTCAGCATACTTCTCTGCATTCTCCAAAATATTCATTAGTTACTAGTATTTATTGAATTATTTTATATGTCTGCAAAGATATGCAAAATAATAAACAAAAGAAAGTATTATACCTCAAAAAAAGCCTTCATTAGCAAACTTAAGTTCTATCTCACTCCACCAATCGCAATTGGATATAAATCGTGCTTTGGGAACTTCTCGCAGCCGATATAGAGCGTATCGAAGGCATCGGTGCCGTCGGTACGGTGTTCGAGAAGGTCTTCTTCTGACTCGGGCTGCTTCTCCATGGACTTGTTCTTGCGGAATCCGTGGCGCTCGAACTCATGGGTGACTACCCAATTGAACTAATTCGGACGGCACACCGTCCGACACGATATTTGCCTTTCTAACTCTCAATACTCCTCGTTCAGCGCACTAAGAAATCTCTGGTGCGAAATTTTTGAGTTTTGAGCGTGCAGCGACAGTATGCTGACATACAGCAGATTATGCTGCTAAGAAGAGAAGTGTGCAATGAATGGCGGAGCTAAACAAGCACTATAGGGTTGCTATAGAGCCACTTTTACACTCCGATACAGCCTCTATTATCATACAATACAGCCTCTCTTGCACTCTTATAGCGTTACTATTGGAGTGCAAGAGAGGCTGTATTGATAAATCAGAGTGTCAGAAGCGCAACATAAACCATAAAAAACGGCTCTCAGAAACTCTAAAATCAATTTTTATTTTGTAATAGATTTTTACTCTTTGGACGATATTTGCATTGGACGGGAAGACATGTTTTTAGACAAGAAGACATGAAGAACATGTTTTTCTGACAAGAAGACAATGTAGGCTGTTCTGCGGATTATGAAATTCATTTTTTACTATTCAGCTTCGATTGATAAAAGAAAAGCATTAACTTTGCAAAGACTACCAACATCTCATCATTGAATGTTGAACATAACAAATCTAAAATGAAAGCATAAGAATACTATGAAAACAGAACAGAATCATAATTTTAAGACCAGATATGACAAGGCACGTTGGCGTTCTATGGCAAGTTATTTATTACGCACAATGGCAACATATCGTACGCTTGTTTTCATGGCATTGCTTCTCGGCATAGCAGAAGTTGCGGTCAGCCTTCTACAGATTTGGGCTGTAAAGAGGGTTGTAGATTGCACAGCCGTAAAGACGACCGAATCTGTTTTTCATTCCATCTGTATCCTGACTTTCCTTATAGTATTGGGGTTTGCATTAAAGGCATTCAGCACATGGATAGGCAACATAGCTGGCACTCGTGCCAAGAACAATATGCGACAGCATATTTTGCAGAAATTGTTAACAAGCAGAAATGACGTAAAGCTTCATTCTGGAGACATCGTTAACCGTATAGAGATAGACGTAGCCACTATCATAAACTTTATAGGCTACAAGATTCCCAACTCTATTTGTGGTTTGATAATGTCCATAGCGGCATTTGTATGTTTGTATTTACTTGACCATTTTCTGCTACTTGTAATTCTTGCTGTTATTGCTATATCGTTTATAATCAGCAGAAGATATATCATGAAAATGCGTGAGTATACGAAGAAGATACGTACCTCGGAAAGTAACATTCAAGCTGTCATTCAGGACTGCATACAAAACCGACCGTTACTAAAAGCTCTTGAGGCTTCACAAACGATGCTTGGACGCTTCTCTTCTGCTCAAGATCATCTGTATGGCGACATGAAGAGATTCACTTCCTTTTCGATACTTACAAGCGGTATCGTAAATGCTGGCGAATCATTGATATATATACTGACGTTTCTTTGGGCTGCATTACGGATGCAGGCGGGCACACTTTCTTTTGGCGGGATGACAGCATTTCTGCAACTGATAACCAAGATGTATCGGCCGATACGGGATTTTGCAGGAATATTGCCAGCACTCATTAATGCTGTCACTTCTGCGGAAAGGTTGATGGAAATAGTGAACGGAGAAACTGAACATTGTGACAATCCAATAAGAATGGAAGGACCATGCGGCATTCGTATTGACAACCTGACTTTTCGTTATGACAAGTCTTCGCAGGACGTGTTCAGCAATGTCTCCATAGATTTTCGTCCAGGAACGTCAACGGCTCTTTTAGGCAAAACGGGAACAGGCAAGACCACTATACTGAAAATGATGGTTGCTCTTGCTGCCCCTCAGAAAGGAAGCGTGAACGTATATAACGAGAAAGACCAATATGTGGTTTCACCTGATGTGCGATGTAATTGCATATACGTGCCTCAAGGCAATACACTTATACATGGAACCATTCGGGACAATCTCTTGTTTGGCAATCCAAAGGCAACTGACAAAGAAATGATGGATATGCTCCGCTTTTGTTGTGCCGACTTCGTGCAGAGCCTTCCGTCCGGACTTGACACATTATGCTACGAAAAGGGTGGAGGCTTGTCTGAGGGACAAGCTCAACGCATAGCCATTGCTCGCGGTCTGCTGCATGGTGGAGACATTCTGATTCTTGACGAAATAACCACAGCTCTGGATGAAGAGACCAAAACAAAGTTGCTTGACAATCTTTTCAGCCGTTACTCCCAACATACGATGATTATAGCCACCCACGATCCAAAGGTTATAAATATGTGTAAGGAGATTATTAGGATAGAATAATCAAAATGTTAATATTCAAAAAAAGGACATGTCTTCTTGCTTAAGAAAACATGTCCTTCTTGATTACAATTATATCCTATTATCTTTACTTCGACTCGTACCAGTCACCCGTTTCCTTTACGAGCTTCTTTGCGAAAGCTTCAGGATATCCGGGGCGGTCAACATAACGTGTGAGCTTTCCGTCCTTGGTGCGCTTCACAGCCATATCGTTATACTTGACGATGATGAGAGTAGCAAGGTCGCGCCAATGAGCAAGCATCTGCTGAGCCTTGTCATTGCTGTAAGCGTTGAGGTAAGCTACGGCAGCAGCCTTGTCCGAACCATAAAGCTCAAGAGCGTGCTTCTCCACCTCAGCCTGACGAGCGAAATAGTCTGCCTCAAGGCTGTCGCGAACCGCCTGAAGCTCAGGGAAGAGCTGCGAGTAACGCGGATAAACCATGTTGCTCACCCAATTGCACACCCAGAAAGCGTTCTTGTCTGAGAAAGTCACGGCGTCTGCACCAGGAGTGTTATAGCACTCGGGCACTACCGTATTGTTGCAATATACCGGAGTGTAAGCCACCATGTTGGCGTCGTCGTTGCCGAACCATGTGATGCCACCAATCTCTCTCGGGAGCCACGAGCGTAGCTGCGACACGAAAGTGAAAGCAGTCTGCTGGGTAGAGATAGGACGCTCATTGAAGTAGGTCTTGCCGTCCACCTTGAAAGAAAGAGGCGTAGGACGATAAGGCATCTGATAGACACCACCACCTATATTGGCAGAATCGAGCGCCATAGGTGTGTTCTCATAATGGTCGCGCATGGCCATCTCTACGTCGTGAACGCTAAGCTTGCGGTCAGGAACCACCCAAAGCGGCATATCCTCAGCGTTGGGGTCCTTGCCAAGAGCCCAAGGCAGATAACGATCGAAGCCCTTCTTGAAGCGATTGAAGAAGCTCCATGCACGAGCGTCACATGCACGACGACCTGAGAAATCAGGGAAAGCATATGTGTTCTTCCAAGAGAAGTCGGCATCCTTACCGCTGAACCATCCCATCTTACGTGCGTAAGAAATGACGTTCTTCGAATGGAGCACGTTCTTCTTGTCCTTCATATCGAACTTGCCGATACGGCTCTGATTGGCGTGAGCGCAGATGGCATCATCAGGAATACGCATAGCCACCCAAACTACGCCCTTGCTGCCAGGGCCCGTGCCCATCATCTCCATTATCCACGCCTCGTTAGGGTCGCAGATAGAGAATGTCTCGCCGCTTGAGCAATATCCGTACTTTTCAACGAGAGAGGTCATTACGCTTATCGCCTCACGTGCTGTCTTGGCACGCTGGAGAGCAACGTAGATGAGCGATCCATAGTCGAGAATACCGGTAGTGTCAATCATTTCCTCGCGTCCGCCATACGTGGTCTCGGCGATGGAGAGCTGATACTCGTTGATGTTGCCGATGACGTTATAGGTGACAGGAGCCTCAGGAATTTCGCCATGATAGACGCCCGAATCCCAATCGAATATTTTGCGCATCTCGCCCTTGGCATGTAAGCCGGCAGGATAATGACAAAGTCCGGAGAACATGCCATAATCGTCGGCATTATACGACACCATTACGGAGCCGTCAACACTCGCCTTCTTGCCTACGATAAGGTTTGTACAAGCCTCTGCCTCGGCGAACGAAAGCGCGAGGAGCGAAGGAAGCGCCACGCGAAGTACCTTATTAAGAATTTTCATGATTATAAGATTTTGTTGTTAGGGTTAGGAAGAGGTTATTAGCAAGCCTTGAAGCTCATATCAAGTCCCTTCACAGAGTGTGTGAGGGCACCCACGCTAATAAAGTCGACGCCACATTCTGCATAGTCGCGGATTGTGTCGAAAGTGATGCCGCCGCTTGATTCAGTCTCGAAGCGTCCAGCCACCATCTCTACGGCCTTGCGTGTGTCGGCAACAGAGAAGTTGTCGAGCATGATACGGTTGATGCCACCGCATTCCATAGCCTGACGAAGCTCGTCGAAGTTGCGCACCTCAATCTCAATCTTGAGGTCAAGTTCCTTCTCACGCAGATATTCGTGGCAACGGTTGATGGCGTTTGCGATGCCTCCTGCGAAATCGATGTGGTTGTCCTTGAGAAGAATCATGTCGAAAAGTCCGATACGATGGTTCATGCCGCCGCCAATCTTCACAGCCTGCTTCTCAAGCATACGCAGACCCGGAGTGGTCTTACGGGTGTCGAGGACGTGAGTGTTGGTGCCCTTGAGACGCTCCACGTACTTGTTGGTCATAGTGGCGATGCCACTCATACGCTGCATGATGTTGAGCATAAGGCGCTCTGTCTGAAGGAGCGAGCGCACCTTGCCGCTAACCACCATGGCGATGTCGCCCTTACGAACGTGTGCTCCGTCGCCGATAAGCACTTCCACCTTCATCTCAGGGTCGAAGCGTGCGAATACGCGCTTTGCCACTTCCACTCCGGCAAGGATGCCGTCCTCCTTGATGAGGAGATGAGACTTGCCCATGGCTGTCTCGGGAATGCAACATAATGTGGTGTGGTCACCATCGCCGATATCCTCAGCAAAAGCGAGGTCGATAAGGCGATCTTCAAGTTCGTTTACACTAAGCATAATAATATGAATGTATTAAAATTAATGGTTTAGTATTTTTATTCTTTTATGATTTCACCATCGCGATATGCCATAAGGATACCATTCTCTTGGCGTAACTCGATGGTGCCACCGAGCCACTCCGTAAAGGGTGTCTCGTGTGTCAGGGGACGTATGGCTGTCACCTCCTCTCCTTGTACGTCTAAGCATGCCTGACGCATCTCCTTACCGTCCGTGAGTACAACTATGCTTGCTGCTACGTGTCTCATGAAGCCTGAGGATTTGCGCCTGGTCTTCGTAGGCGATTCTGTACTGGCTTTATGCTGTCAGGATTAACCTTAAGAAGCGAGTCGCCACTTGCTCCCTGCGTTGGAGCAGACTCTGCCACATGCATTCTGACGAGTCTGATGTTGCTCACGATAAGAAGTTTGAGAGTGGAAGCTGATGTGGCGTCCGACGACGTACCCTTATTGATAAGCCAGAATCCGCGAACAGACTTGATGCGCTTGTGTGACGTGTTGTTAATCTGAAGATGATAATGCGAGGATGACGTTATCTGATTGGTGGCATACTCCACGCTGTCGCCTTCGTATGTGACAGCCATTACGGCACAAGCGTCACGCATACCGTCCTGGAAGATATACTGAGCGTCAAAGTCGAGCATAAGTCGGTCTCCGGCATAATATGACGTATCTGCCTCCAAAGCGAAATCGTAGGTATTGGCAGCCACGTATGGCGTAAGAAAGAAGTGTGAAGCCTCGTGCCAAAGATTGGTGGTGTCAGAGCCTGAGAGGTCAGCAAAGCCTCCATATCCTCCTCCGCCAAGCGAAGCCAGACGGTCGTTAAGGCGTTCGGTAAGGCGCTTATATACATCCTCGAACATCTGTGTGTGACGCTCATAATATACAAGCGACGAATCGAACTCCGCCTCCGTCACCTTATACTTGGTAAGGATATTGGCCTTATACGCCCTCAAGGCTATGGTGTCGCCTGGAGTGGAGATGGTGGTTACACCATCTGCAATATGATAGTCGTAAAGTATCTCCGCCATTACATCTGGCTGGATGTATTGCCTCGGTATGGATGGCTTACATCCGACCGTAGCAAGGACGGATGCCACGAAGGCAAGGATGATGAGAATATGTTTCATTAATATACGTTTTACTCCTGATTTTTCCACACCTTACCCATCACCTCCAGTTCTGCACGATAGAAGATGAGGAGCAGCACGACGCCAACGCTTATGCAAGCATCGGCAAAGTTGAACACGGGCGAGAAGAACACAAATTCCTGACCTCCGCACATAGGCATCCAGTCGGGCCATGTGGTCTGGATAATCGGGAAATAGAACATGTCTACCACCTTGCCGTGCAGGAACTCTGAATAGCCCTCGCCGAAGGATGTGAATGAAGCTATGCTGAATGGCGTGGAAGCCTCGAATATGAGACCATAAAAGAGACAGTCGATAAGATTACCGGCTGCTCCTGCCAATACCATAGAAAGGCAGGTTATGTATCCCAAGCTTCTGCCACTTCGTATAACCTTATACAGGAAGACAGAGATGAAGCCTATGGCAACCATGCGGAAGAGGCTTAGCACAAGCTTATTGATGAAAGTCATACCGTAAGCCATGCCGTTGTTCTCGATAAACTCGATGTAGAACCAGTCTGTAACGTGTATGGCTTCGCCTAAGGACATGTGCGTCTTCACCCAAATCTTAATGATCTGGTCGATAATGAGGATGGCGAAGACCAGAGCCGTCGCCATCCATCCCCAATGGGTGTTTCTGCGTTTTGCTTCCGCCATTACTTCTTCCTCGCGTTTTTAGACGCTACGCTGAGTGTGGCATGAGGAACGATGCGAAGACGCTCCTTCGGAATCAGCTCGCCTGTCATACGGTCAATGCCGTATGTCTTGTTCTCAATACGCACCAAGGCAGCCTCAAGTCCCTGAATGAACTTCTGCTGACGGCCTGCCATCTGTGCAATCTCTTCTTTCGACTGTGAGGCGCTTCCCTCTTCGAGGGCCTTGTATGTGGGCGATGTGTCGTCCACTCCGTTATTGTCAGAATTGTTGAGCTGCCCCATCATGATGCTCAGCTCACGGCGTGCGAGAGCCAGCTTGTCGTTGATGATCTGACGGAACTCCTCGAGTTCCTCATCAGAATAGCGTGTTTTTTCTGCCATAGACTTGTTTTTGTTAGATTAATGAATAAGTTTCGCATGCTTTCTTGGGGCATGCGAAACTTATATCTGAGTTAGTAAGATTTTAGTTCTTCTCTACAGTAATGTTGAGTGTGAAGCCGTCGAACTCTACCGGAGCGCCATCGTTGGCAGCTACGACAATATCGTCGGCAAGCACCTGACCCTTAATGTAGTCTGCGAAGGCAGCTACGGCAGCGTCAGTCTCTTCGTTAGGAGCGAGTGTCACGCGGATGCGGTCCGTAATCTCCAGTCCGCTATCCTTACGGATGTTCTGGATGCGGTTGATAAGCTCGCGTGCCATACCCTCCTTCTTGAGTTCGGGAGTGAGCTCCACCTCAAGCGCAACAGTAAGATTGCCGTCGTTTGAAACGAGCCATCCTGGGATATCCTCAGAGATAATCTCCACGTCGGTCACGTCTACGAGAGCCTCCTGACCTTCCACATTGAGTGTGATGCTTCCTGCCTTCTCGAAGGCGGCAATCTGATCCTGATCAAGGGCAGACATCTGAGCGGCAACGCCCTTCATAAGCTTGCCGAACTTCTTACCCATAACCCTAAAGTTACACTTTACCTTCTTGACGAGAATACCCTGACCCTCAATGAAGTTCACCTCCTTGACATTCACCTCGTTGCGGAGCAAATCGGCTACAGCCTCGATGTGTGCCTTCTGTGTAGCGTCCACGGCAGGAATCATAATCTGCTGCAGCGGCTGACGCACCTTGATATTCACCTTACGACGCAGGGCGAGCACCATAGACGTAATCTTCTGTGCGATAGCCATACGCTCCTCGAGGTCGTGGTCGATGGCAGAAGCGTCTGCCACGGGATACTTGTCGAGGTGTACACTCTCAAGCTCGCCGCCAAGGTCGTGATAGAGCTCGTCAGCATAGAACGGAGCGAACGGAGCGAGAAGCTTTGCCACGGTCATGAGGCAGGTATAGAGAGTCTGGTAAGCACTAAGCTTGTCCTCACTCATCTCCTTACCCCAGAAACGCTTACGGTTGAGACGTACGTACCAGTTAGAGAGGTCGTCATTTACGAAAGCGTCGATAAGGCGGCCTGCACGTGTTGGGTCGTAAGACGAAAGCTCACGGTCTACACCAATCACGAGGGTATTGAGTGAAGAGAGAATCCATCTGTCGATCTCCGGGCGCTTAGCCAGCTCCACCTGCGGAGTCTTTGCGTCAAAGCCGTCCACATTAGCGTAGAGGGCGAAGAAGCTGTATGTATTATAGAGCGTACCGAAGAACTTGCGACGTGTCTCGTCCACACCATTCGGGTCGAACTTGAGGTTGTCCCACGGCTCGCTATTGGTCATCATATAGAAGCGTACGGGGTCGGCTCCGTACTTGTCAATCATCTCGAAAGGATTGGTGACATTGCCCACGTGCTTACTCATCTTGTTGCCCTTAGCGTCGAGCACAAGTCCGGTAGAGATAACGTTCTTGAATGCTACGCTATCGAACACCATAGTGGCGATGGCATGAAGTGTGAAGAACCATCCACGTGTCTGGTCGACGCCCTCGTTGATGAAGTCGGCGGGATAGAACTTAGGCGGGATGGCTGTTCCCTCGTATGTGCTGTGGATGAGCGCCTGACGGTCTTCCTCTGTGCCGCGTGCCATCTCTCCCTCGAACGGATAGTGGAGCTGTGCGTAAGGCATCGATCCTGAATCGAACCATACGTCTATCAGGTCGGTCTCACGATACATAGGCTTGCCTTCGTCGTTCACGAGGACGATATTGTCAACGTAAGGACGATGGAGGTCCACCTTGTCATAGTTCGCCTGGCTGTAGTCGCCCGGTACGAAGCCCTTGTCCTTGAGCGGGTTGCTTGACATTACGCCAGCAGCCACGGCCTTCTCTATTTCTGCATAGAGTTCCTCAAGGCTACCGATGCACTTCTCGCCACGGTCTGCGTCACGCCAGATAGGAAGCGGAGTGCCCCAGAAACGTGAGCGTGAGAGGTTCCAGTCGTTGAGGTTCTCCAACCAGTTGCCGAAGCGTCCCGTACCTGTGCTCTCGGGCTGCCAGTTGATGGTCTTGTTGAGTTCCACCATACGCTCCTTAGAAGCTGTATCCTTGATAAACCAGCTGTCAAGCGGATAATAGAGAATCGGCTTGTCCGTACGCCAGCAATGAGGATAGTTGTGTACGTGCTTCTCGCTCTTGAATGCCTTGCCCTCCTGCTTCAGCTCGTAGCAAAGCACGATGTTGAGGTCTTCAGCCTTTTCTGAAGCAGCCTTGTCCCAAACGCCGTCCACGTTAAACTTCGGGTCGTATGCGTTCTTTACGTAGTCGCCGGCATGATGGCCGTATGCTTCCTTGTCCACGCAAGCTGCCACGAAGTTGTTGTCGAGTTCCTCTATAGAGTAGAACTTACCCTGGAGGTCAACCATAGGACGTGTCTCGCCCTTCTTATTAATAAGGTAAAGAGCAGGGATGTTGGCGTCCTTTGCCACCTTGGCGTCATCAGCACCGAAGGTAGGAGCGATGTGTACGATACCCGTACCGTCGTCCGTAGTTACGTAGTCGCCGAGGATTACGCGGAATGCCTCTTCCTCCATCTCCACAAACTTGTCGCGTCCGTCCTCAGAAGTAAATACCTTCTCAGGATGAACTGCTGCATATTCTGTTACGAAAGCGGGAGCGAAGTCGTCCAGTTTCTCACAAGGCTTCACCCACGGCATGAGCTGCTCGTAGTGCAGACCCTCAAGCTCCGTACCCTTCATGTGGTCAACCACGCGCCATGGGCACACCTTCTTGTCCTTGTCGAACGGCAGAAGGTCGCCATCCTTGCACTCCTGGTCTGCCTTGAGGTAAGAACCCACGAGAGGCTCAGCCATAACGAGCGTCATCGGCTCGCCGTTGTA
>ERZ507534.292-NODE-292-length-12337-cov-5.62221_pt1 | contig 12337 bp, 8 predicted proteins | sample MGYA00248658_ERZ507534 | MGnify/ENA primary metagenome ERZ507534 (study PRJEB26165, sample SAMN02676131) | human gut metagenome | isolation source: stool | host: Homo sapiens | place: USA | study: EMG produced TPA metagenomics assembly of the C.diff FMT (human gut...
AAGTATTTCGGACAGTTCTTTTATGGTAAGTCCCTGCTGGACATAGCCGTCTGTCTTTATCCAGTTGTCAACCCTCTCTATAAATTCTGTATAGGACTTAGGAACTTCTTTCTCAGAAACTATTTCATGTTCAGTTTCCGAATTTGTCAGAAGTTCTTCTTCAGATTGTATATCCTGCTCAAACGCATTTTCTACCTGTTCATAGAACAGCAGGTAGTTCTGATAGCTGTAGAAAAGATAGCTGTAGAACGGTATTGACGACAAAATCCAGATAAAAACATATTCGTCTGGCAGAAATGTCAGCAATCCGCATCCGACACCGAAGATAAGTGCCCAATAAGTGAATATGGAAAGCCATTCGATATATGCGCCTATATCATCCGCCTGAGTTTCATTGAAAATCCGAATGGCTCTACGATATGCAATTATGACTCTGCGAGCTAAAACGACTCCAAAAACGACTAACCAGGCAGCTAAAGCAAATAAAGAGAACTTTTGCATGATTCCGCTTGGCAACAGGAACAACACAACTCCGGAAAGAGTTGAAAATATAATCCATAAAATGATATGTGTCCACACACGCCGTTTGGTAATGTAAAAACGATCAAGCAACATTATCAATGCCGAACTGAACAGAGAATAGCACAGAAAGTATGTGGACATGTTCATCAATATGGCAGAATCCGCATTTTTGAATCGGATACCAAAGAAGAAATGTACCGAATAGTTTGCTGAAAGCAGCAACATAGCTATACCCATAATCTGTCGGGAGCGGAGATAATTCTTGAAAATTTTCTTTTCAGGAGTCTTTGCAAACAAAAAATAAAAGCCGAAGAATAACATTAACGGCAGTGCGGTACAAAGTGAAAAACTGTATATAGATGGTTCCATTGTTATGCTTATTTGATTTTGATACAAATTTTGATACAATTTCCGAATTATAAGCCAGTTGGGATAAAAAACAGAAAAGAATATCTCAGAGTGTTCGCTGCTTGATTAAAAAAATCAAGACCGAATCACCTAAGATCTTGCATCAAATTGCTCTAAGTCACACGTTTCTTATTGAAATCAAATAATGAGAATGAAGTATTTATTTTTTTCATTACAATTCTTTATAAGGATTATGTTCAGGAACCCTAATGAGTTCTTTTATGTCAACTTCCAGACATTGAGATATCTGTATTAATGCTTCTAAAGGAGGTTGACAAGCATTAGTACACCATTTGGAAATGGTTGCTTGGTCTCTGCCAAGTTTCTCTGCAAGCCATTTGTTCGTTTTCCCCTTTTCTGCAAGCATAACTTTTATACGATTAAGATTTTTCTCAGCCATTGCGTATATTATTATTGTTTTCGGTTGCAAATATACTCATTCTTCTCCAAATATCGTTTGTTAAATCCGAAAATCATTATAAAAAGCAGAAAATAATTTGTATAATTAGAAATTTTGCTGATTTTTGCATGATGTACAGTGACTCTTCCCCTCTTTATCTTGCATATCTCTATATTCTGTTAAAATGAAAACAGAATATGCCTACTTATAACTTTCTTCTTTTGGAGTTGAGTTATGAATACCAAAATCGGAAAATTATCGTTGTTTTCTGTGTTAATTTTTGTTTTCTCATGCTTTCATTTTGGGGTTTCTTGATTTTATTGTTCCTAATTTGTTTCTTTCGTCATTTTATTATCCCAATCAGCGTTGATTATCAGTACGTTACGAGCAACCAGCAAGATTCCAAAAAGAATATAATGATATTCGCTCTCTTTCTAAAGAGGTTAAAGGCTATGGTTATAGCATAGAGTGGAAGACCGTAAAGAACAAAATGCTTGGTACACAGGATTTTCCAAGTAAAATCAAGTTTGAAACGGCAGAAGATTTCGAACGATTCCTGCAAAAAACAAAAGAAGTAGCTGGCTTCAGAAAGAATGTAGCACTAATCAATGGAAGATTCCCTGAACTACAATATTGGATAGAAAAATATCCACAGAAGGTTATAGACAACTCAGAATATTGGAATGACATTCTTAAGGTATTGGATTATTTCTCAAAGAATCCCCAGCCACAGCTATACATACGCGAGTTGCCCATTGAAGTGCATACAAAGTTCATTGAGCGACACAAAGCTGTGGTTGGTGAGCTGCTTGATATAGTTATTAAAGAGTATATTAACACCAACGAAAAAGAATTCGAAAAACGCTATAACTTACGTTATGACGAGCCTACGGTGCGGATGAGACTATTGGATAGGGCTTTGGCAAAGAAGTTCTTTTATGCTCTTGATGACATAACCATACCCGTTAGCCAATTTCTAAAGTTACAGATTCCAATTTCCATGATTTATATAGTGGAGAACAAAGTGAATTTCCTGACTTTTCCTCCTGTCGCAAACAGCGTTGTTATATGGGGGAAAGGTTATGGCGTTGCTTCCATAAAAGAATCAGAACTGCTAAAAAACACGGAGCTTATATATTGGGGCGACCTTGATGCACAAGGCTTTGAAATCCTGTCGCAATTCCGTGGCTATTTCGCTCATGTAAAAAGCCTGTTAATGGACAAAGCAACTTTCGACAAGTACTTTGAAAACGATTCGGGAACACCGAGCAAAATAAACGTAGAGCAAAATCTGACTACTGATGAGGAAGAGCTATACCAATATATCAAGGCTAACAACTACAGACTTGAACAAGAAAAAATACCACAAAACTATGTAATAGAACACATCAAAAGTCTGTTTGAACAATAAACAAAAAATCGGTCATTAGAAAAAGCTTCTTGTCTCATTTTCTAATGACCGATTTGGGTTTATTCATGGCTGCAAAGATAATGCATATCATAAACATTTAAGCATTAAACAAGAAAATATATACCTATACTACAAATTTAGCCACGGATATTTGCAACTGTGCCGCTAAATCTGATTAACGAGATATTGGAATTCCGCAAGACAGAGACGCAGAACCGTCTTATTGACGAAAACATTGCCACCGAAGACATCGACATTGCCTTCATGACAGACCGCATGGCGATGAGCCATTCCACGTTCTATCGCAAGGTGAAGGCGCTGACCGGAGTCAGTGCCAATGAGTATATTCAATAATGTGGGCTATTTCCGCAAGTGCTTTAAGAAGGAATATGGCATCATTCCGTCCGAGGTAACAGCGGGGTATGAGAAGGAAAACAGTTAAAAAGCGTAAGTTTTACACTTATTTCACGAATATTACCCCTTTTCGCACGATTTGTCCACCTTTGAGATAAGTATTTTATGTAATTTTGCTGTGTAAAAAATAATAACTAAGCGGTAAACCTACTAATTAAACCTATTTCAAAGCAATGCAAAAAGTAACGAAACTTCTTTTGGTCTTGCTCATGCTGCCCTTGGCTTTTGCCTCGGCTGTGAGCAATAAAAAGGTAAGCGAGAAGCGCATGGCGGCTTACCTTATGGTGTTCCATCGTGACGACACGCATAGTCTGTATATGGCATTATTGGACCCACACCGTGGTGAACATAACTGAGATGGAGGCTAAAAGACTTTTGAATTATGAATTTTGACAAATAAAAACAAAAGATATATGAAGAATATTTTTATTTCCGTTCTTCTCGCGCTCGCTCTCTGCCCGTCGCAGATGAAGGCGCAGCAGAACCCCATTCTCCCCGGCTTTCATGCCGACCCGGAGATAACGTACAGCAATCTTACACACCGCTATTATATCTATTCCACCACCGACGGCACACCCGGTTGGGGCGGTTACACTTACCAGTGCTTCTCGTCTGCCGACCTTAAAGAGTGGCGTGACGAGGGCGAGGTGCTCAATGCCAAGAACGGTCAGATAGCCTGGGCGGACGGCAATCTGTGGGCGCCAGCCGTACAGGAAGTGAAGGTGGGCAAGGGAAAATACAAGTATTATCTCTATTACAGCGCCAACCCCAAGGCTGGCGGCGGCAAGCAGATAGGCGTGGCAGTCAGCGACAGCCCCACAGGTCCGTTTGTTGACCACGGCACACCTATTGTCTCAAAGGCTCCCGAAGGTTGTCAGGGACAGCAGATTGACGTGGACGTATTCATCGACCCGCGCTCGAAGAAGCCCTATCTGTATTGGGGCAACGGCTATATGGCTGGCGCCGAACTCCAGAAGGATATGACCACCATCAAGCCGCAGACACTGAAGGTGCTCACTCCCGAGGGCGGCACGCTGCAGGACTATGCCTATCGCGAGGCACCGTACGTGTTTTATCGTAACGGCATCTATTACTTTATGTGGTCCGTTGACGACACCGGCTCTGCCAATTACCATGTGGCTTACGGCACGTCAAAGTCGCCGCTCGGTCCCATCACCGTGGCAAAGGAGCCTATTGTCATCCTGCAGGATCCTGCGCACGCCATCTACGGCACTGCCCACAATTCCGTGATAAACGTTCCTGGCACGGACGAATGGTATATTGTCTATCATCGCATCAACAAATACTTCATCAAGGCTGACGAGCAGCCCGGCGTTCACCGCGAGGTCTGCATAGACCGCATGGAGTTTAACGCCGACGGAACCATCAAGCCCGTTACTCCGACCAACGCCGTGACCAACAAGGACGGTTCCATAGACCTCATCACGGACGGCAATCCGCTCTTCCGCCATGTCCACACAGCCGATGCTGCAGCCTACGTGGAGGGCGACACGCTCTGGCTCTTTGCAGGACATGACGAGGACGACGCTCCGAACAACGAGTATAAGATGAAGGACTGGCTGACCTTCTCCACCACCGACCTCAAGCATTGGCATCAGCATCCCGTGGGTCTGGACATCTCTGCCTTCAAGTGGGCGGACAGCAAGCAGGCTTTCGCCGGACACGTGGCAAAGCGTAACGGCAAGTATTACTGGTACGTATCCACCAACTGGTGTGGCATCGGCGTGGCAGTGAGCGACAAGATTACGGGTCCGTACAAGGATGCCATCGGCAAGCCGCTGCTCACCAACAAGGACTGTCGCGGCTCAAAGCACAGCTGGGCATGCATCGATCCTGCCATCTTCATCGACGACGACAACACACCTTATATAATATGGGGCAACCGCCAGTGTTACATCGCTCGTTTGAAGGACAACATGACGGAGATAGACGGCGAGATACATCAGATAGACCTCGGCAACGACTTCCCCTTCACCGAGGCGCCGTGGGTGCACAAGCGTGACGGCAAGTACTATCTTACTTACGCCGTAAGCTGGCCGGAGCGCATGGGCTATGCCATGAGCGACAACATCATGGGGCCGTGGCGTCCGATGGGACTCATCGACGGAGTCTCTGGCAACAGCAACACCACGCACCCGTCCATCGTGAAGTTCAAGGACCAGTGGCTCTACTTCACCCACGACGGTTCGCTGCACGACGGTCACTCATACAAGCGCAGCGTCGTGATGAAGAAGCTGGAGTATAACGCCGACGGCACAATAAAGCCCATAGACAGCACGCCAAGCATTGTTAGAAAATAAATTTCTATGGTAGGCAGGGCTTTAACAAAAAACTTTATCCACAAGCCTTTTATTGGCACACCCTAAAAAGCAATTTACACTATTCCGACCAAATAATAAATATAAAATACTAAATAATAAATAATGAAGAATTTTATTCTTTCAGCAGCATTGCTGGTGGCTACGTCAGCATCGGTGTCAGCCAAGAGCAATGCTCCTAAGGTGATGGCAAACGGCTATCCCTACACACAGGTGCCGTTCACAAGTGTGAAGATGGCACAGAACTCGTTCTGGGGCGCACGCCTCAAGGCTGCCCGCGAGGTGACCGTACCTCTGGCTTTCTCGAAGTGTGAGAGCGAACACCGCTACAAGAATTTCGACATGGCGGCTTACACGCTCAAGCATCCGGGCCATGCAGGACTGCAGACACCGGAATGGGACGTGGCTAAGTTTATGGGATTCTCGTTTGACGACACCGACGTATACAAGACGATTGAGGGTGCCAGCTACATCCTTCAGACCTATCCCGACAAGAAGCTCAAGGCTTACATCGACAGCGTGCTCAACGTCGTTGGTGCTGCGCAGGAGCCGGACGGCTATCTCTACACCGCCCGCACCATCAATCCCGAGCATCCTCACGCATGGTCGGGCAAGAAGCGTTGGGAGAAAGAGGAAGACCTCAGCCACGAGCTTTACAATCTCGGTCACATGGTGGACGCTGCATGCGCACATTATCAGGCTACGGGCAGTCACAAGTTCCTCGACATCGCCCGCCGTTATGCCGACTGCGTATGCCGTGAAGTCGGATCAGAATCCGGTCAGGCTACTGTAGTGCCGGGTCATCAGATTGCGGAGATGGCACTCGCTCGCCTCTACACTCTCACCGGTGAGAAGCGTTATCTGGACGAGGCTAAGTATCTGCTCGACTTCCGTGGCAAGACACACATCCGTCAGGAATACTCGCAGAGCCACAAGCCCATCCTTGATCAGGACGAGGCTGTGGGCCATGCCGTCCGTGCAGGATATATGTATGCCGGCATTGCCGACATCGCTGCTCTCACACAGGACTCGGCTTACATCCGTATGATTGACCGCATCTGGCAGAACATCATCGGCAAGAAGGTTTATCTGACCGGTGGAGTGGGGGCACGCCATGAGGGTGAGGCGTTCGGCAAGAACTATGAGCTTCCCAACATGACCGCCTATAACGAGACCTGCGCTGCCATCTCTATGGTTTATCTGTATGAGCGCATGTTCCTCCTCCACGGCGAGAGCAAGTATATCGACTGCCTGGAGCGTACGCTGTATAATGGTGTAATTTCGGGAATGAGCATGGACGGCGGTCGCTTCTTCTATCCTAATCCGCTCTCAAGCGACGGCAAGTATGCCTTCAACGCCGACAATACTAAGACGCGCCAGCCTTGGTTCGGTTGCGCCTGCTGTCCCAGCAATCTCAGCCGCTTCATCCCTTCGGTACCGGGCTATCTGTACGGCGTGAAGGACAACAACATATACGTAAACCTTTTCGCTGCCAACACCTCCACCATTCAGGTAGGCGGCAAGGACGTAGTGCTGGAAGAGACCACACAGTATCCTTGGGATGGCGACATCCAAATTCGCGTGGTGAAGTCTGCGGCAAAGAACGCCAACATGCTGGTGCGCATCCCGGGATGGGTGCAGAACCAGGTATTGCCGAGCGACCTTTATAAGTACAGCGACAACGAGCGTCCCGCTTACACCGTAACGGTTAACGGCAAGAAGGTGGAGGCTGACCTCGCTGCCAACAATGGTTACCTGCCGGTGAAGAACATCAGGAAGGGCGACGTCGTCCGCATCCACTTCGACATGCTCGTCCGCACCGTTGTGGCTAACCAGAACGTGAAGGACGACGAGGGACGCGTAGCCGTTGAGCGCGGTCCGATAGTCTACTGCGCTGAGGCTGCCGACAATCAGGGCGAGCCGGTTCTTCGTGCCGTTATGAACAAGCAGCCGAAGTTCACAGTAGTCAATGACTATAAGGTGGAGAACACCGAGACAGCCGGTGCTCCCTCATTCGCTGTAAAGGCCATCACCACTGATGCGCAGATGCTTGAGGAGAACGCTGACGGCGTGGCTGTGAAGCAGCAGAAGCTGACGCTCATCCCTTACTACGCCTGGAACCATCGTGGTGCAGGTGAGATGAACGTATGGTTCGTTCAGTCGCTCAAGATGCTCGATAAGTAATATTTTAGATATGCAAATATCGTACAAACAAGTAAAAACCTGTTACAAAATAAAAATCTGTTTTAGAGATTTGTTTTGCTGTTTTTGTGAGGTTTTGTTGCGTTTGTGACACCCGGATTTATCAAAACAGCCTCTTTTGCACTCCAATAGTGACACTATTGGTGTGTAAAAGAGGCGCTATTGCAACCCAAAGATGCATGTTTGCTCCATCTTTAAACTCTCTTTTTGTTTTTTGTTATAACGTATCTATCTGTTCTTGTGTAAGTCCGGTATAACGCATAACCTTCTCTACAGATTCACCGTCTTCCAACATCATTTTGGCAGTTTGCATTTTTTGTTGGTCTGCACCCTCTGCTCTACCCTCTGCTCTACCCTCAGCTCTACCTTCAGCTCTACCTTCAGCTCTACCTTCAGCTCTACCCTCTTGCAGTCCGTCATCATATCCAGTCATGATGACGCTGCGCTGATAGCGTAAGTTCTCCATGTGTCTTACATAGTCGTTACGTTCTGCAACGGACAGTTTGTCAACATTAAGACAGTCTCTTGCGACTGCCAGTCCTGGGGCTTTGGGCTCATCCGTTATTTCTCCCGTCTTAAGGAAGGCTATCCATTCGTCAAGGTTGTTGACTGCCAGCTTGTCGAAATTGTCTACACAAAGCAGGTAATACTCGGGAAAGATGTCGCCAGCCTCACGCTTCGTTCTCTCTCCCTTCTTGATGTCATCTCCGAAGAACACTTCGCTCTGACGGTTGGAGAGGCGCAGTATGTCGTGCGGCTCATGCAGTCCGCTGAATACGGTCTTGCCATGATAGACATAATCTTTAGCCTGACCGAGTGAGAAGTAAACGATGTTTATGGAGTATACTTTCCTTACCTTGTTGTAGTCATCGCCAAGGTTGATATAGTCAGTTATCACTTTAGACACACCATAGAGGATGCGATGGAAGTAAGTCAACTCTCGTGTGTTCTGTATCTCAAAGATGGTCAACTCTCCCTTCTCGTTTTCGGCAAGAATGTCCACGCGGTTGAACTTATCGTTCTCAGACTGTTGGTTTGTCTCGCTTTCCAGAAAACGCTTGATGGTGAATTTCTCGTTCAGAAGAGAATACATCAATCCTTCCAACACGGCGTGGTTGGCCTTGTTGCGAAGCAGGCGTTTCATAGCCCAGTCGAATCGTATGTAATTTGCCATATATATATTATAATGTAATTGAAAAGATATGATTACTATTGCAAACTTATAACTTTATATCCAATGTTGCAAGTGATTTGAAAGAAAAAACGAGTCTTTTTCGGTCATGGATGTACATAAATCGTTCATAAAGATATAAAAAAATAACATTTATCATATTTTACTCTTTTGTGAACGATTTGTGTACTTGAGGTTTATGGCTTTTGTCTAACTTTGCAGCAGAGAAAACGATAAATCAGCTTCAAAGATTCTTTAGGTAAGAAAAAAGAGTTGTAATAGGCGTATTAAAGAATAGTTAGTTTGTATTTAAGATAATTTGATTGTTTTAAGTTATAGTAGTTAGTAATTTTGGTTTAGTAGTTAGTTTAAATGGTTTAGTAGTTAGTTTTAGGTATAAGGTAAGTTTTAGATTTGTTGAAAAAAGGGTATGTCGTGACGACACACCCTTTTTTATATATAAGCCCACAGTCTTATATCCACGTAACCTTAAATGTTGTTCCCTTCTCTATGTCTGACGTTACGCTGATGCTGGCGCCGAGACTTTCCGGAATGCTCTTGGTTATGCCTTGCTGTGCGGCATGCCAATCTGTCTCACGCGGTTCTCAAAGTCAGCCCGGTCGCACACGGCTCCGTTCTTGACGTTGGCTCTGTAATTATATATGGTGTTGACGCTGTAATGCAGAAATTCGGCTATCTTGCTGCTGTCAGTTATGCCGAGACGTATGAGTGCGAATATGCGAATGGCTGTATTGAGCGACTTGTTGTCGGGAGGCAAGATGTGGCTTTCGGGGTTGAGCAATGCATTAAAGTCGTCCACAAACGTCGGGAACAGTTGCAGGAAAGCGGTGTCGAAGGTGGCGTACAGCTCGTCAGTCTCCTTGCTGGTGAACTCGACTGAGCGTGTCAGCTCAGCCAGTTCGGTGTATTGTCTGTTCTTGACGCGTTTTATGACCTTCTTGCGAATGTCTTCCAGCTTGTCAATGTAGACAGAGCACAGTCTGAGGAAGCGTCCCACATACATGTCCTTCACGCTGTTGGCTTCAGAGAGTTGTGAGTTAAGTATGGTGAGCTGCGAATTGAGCGATGAGAGCTGTGAGTTGAGCGACGAGAGCTGCGCGTTGGAATCCTGCAACTGTGCGTTCGACTTTGCCAGCTGGTCACGCGTCACGGTGAGCTGGTTGCGTTTCCGATAGACGTATGCAAGGGCGGCGAGAAGCATCAGTGAGAGGATGCTTATGGCTATGACTGTGAAGCGCAGCGAACGACCTGACTTTTCCTCCTTGGCCTTATATTCCTTTGCTATGCGTGTTAGTAGTGGCGATATGTGGGACAGTCGCTGGCGCGAACCGAACCGGTCGGCACAGTCAGAGGTGAAGCAGATGTAGCGGTAAGAACGGTCGACGTCGCCGTTTGCCATCAGAAGGTTTGCCATCTCCCACATCGAACCTTGGTCCATTACGGCGTTCCTTATGTCCGCCAATACCGATTCGCCCAGACTGTACATCATCTGTATGGAGTCGCCCAATGCCTTATAGTCAAGATAACGATAGAAGGATATGAGTGCATATTCCGGGGAACCTGGCTTTACGTTATGCAGCCATTCGTTGTTGATGGCGAGTGCCTGACGGAAGTCTTTCCTGCCTTGTGCCAACATCTCGCGGCATTGATTGTAGTATTTATGACCGACGGGCAGATACTTCTGTGCCAATAAGAAGTAGTTGGTGGAAGTTTCGGCGTATTGTCTGCGCATATTCTCGAACTTGCCGTAGTAAGCCAGCTCGCCGGAAATATGACCGGATGCGTAATAGTAGAGTCCGAGATCGATGCCGTGGAGCTTCTCTGGATTGATGGTTTTCAGAATGGCTTCTGACTCTACGTACATTCCTGCGTTGGAACAGCACAGCGCAGTAAGCGACAGGCAGCCTCCTGCTTTCGAGTCATCACCCATTTGTAGGGCTATATCAGAGCATCGCTCAAGGTAATAAATGGCAGAATCGTTGACGAAAGGAAGGTATTCGGCATAGAGCTGATAGGTCAGTTCATACTTGGCGGATAAGGTTTCTGCCTGATCTGCCCGGCTTTTAAGGTACGCAATACGTTCCTTCTTCTTCTGCACGTACTGGTCGGAAGCTGATATGGCTTCATCTATGCATTGCAGGATGGAGTCAATGGAGGCGGCTGTGGGATGCACGGCAGACACGGCTGTGGACATGCCGAACCATAGCAAGACGACCATTACGGCTATGCGAGGGCGTAATATATGGGTAAGTGTGATATTGTTTGGCTTTGATGGTTTCATTCGTTCTTAGGATTAGGAACGTAAAATTACAAAAATAAAAAGACATAGCTTTGATTTTTGCAATAAAAAAGCTCCGAAACCATTAAGATTTCGGAGCTTTCATAAAGAATTGTTTTTTATTCCACGGTAAGTTTTGCCGTCTTTACGTCGCGGCTGTTGGGACCTACCATAATGGTGAACTCGCCTGGTTCTACCACCTGCTTTAGTTCAGAGTTGTAGAATTCGAGTTGCTTGCGTGTGATATCGAAGGTCACGGTCTTGGCTTCGCCGCTCTTCAGATGGATGCGCTGGAAGCCTTTCAGTTCCTTGACGGGGCGGGCAATGCTTGCACTGACGTCGTGGATGTAGAGCTGAACAATCTCGTCGCCGTCGCGTTCTCCAGTGTTCTTTACGGTGAGCGAAGCCTTAACGGTGCCGTCTGCGTTCATAGAGGGATCGCTGAGAGTAAGGTCGCCATACTCGTATGTGGTGTAAGACAGTCCGTATCCGAAGGGATAGAGAGCGTCGTTACGCACGTCCATGTAATTGCTCTGAAACTTGAAGAAGCGGTCTGTGCCCTCGGGAACAGGACGTCCCGTGTTCATGTGGTTGTAATAGAGAGGCAGTTGACCCACGTTCTGCGGGAAACTGTTGACCGTCTTGCCCGTCGGAACCTTGTCGCCGAAGAGCACATCACAGACAGCATCACTCGTCTCAGAACCAGCAAACCATACGTTCATGATGGCATTCACGTTCTCTGACTCCCATTTCAGCACGGTTGCCCTGCCTGAGAAGTTGAGCAGCACAATGGGCTTACCCGTCTTTACCAGTTCTTTCAGGAGCATCATCTGTGCGTCTGGCAGTTCCAGATTGGTGCGAGAGGCGCACTCGCCACTCATTTCTGCCATCTCGCCGAGACATGCCACCACTACGTCCGCCTTGCGTGCCACGTCAAGTGCTTCCTGCATCATACGCTTCTGGTCGCCACGTTCTATAGGTCGACCGAACTCAATCTCCTTTTGCTGTTTCTCGTCCAGATAGATATTGGAACCTTGGGCGTAGAGAACGGTGGCTTTGCCGTCAAGATAACGGGTCATTGCCTCGCGCAGAGTGGAATACTTCTCTGGCTTATCTGCAGTAGACCAGGAACCAGGCAGATTGTTGCGCGTGTAAGCAAGCGGACCTATGA
>ERZ507534.300-NODE-300-length-11835-cov-5.97946_pt1 | contig 11835 bp, 10 predicted proteins | sample MGYA00248658_ERZ507534 | MGnify/ENA primary metagenome ERZ507534 (study PRJEB26165, sample SAMN02676131) | human gut metagenome | isolation source: stool | host: Homo sapiens | place: USA | study: EMG produced TPA metagenomics assembly of the C.diff FMT (human gut...
GGTGAGACACGCATCGGCAACCGCAACTTCTTCATGGTGGGCGTTCATATCTCACATGACACAAAGATTGACGACTACATTACGTTCGGTTACGGTACGAAGGTGGCTGGCGACTGCGAGATTCTCAGCGCTGCAATCTTCTCGTCTGGTGTCATCATCAACTCAAACGTTCGCATCGGCGGTGCTTCAATGGTGACCAGCGGTGTACGTATCTCGAAAGACGTGCCCCCGTTTATCGTCGCAACCGACAACCCTGTACGCTACGCTGGCGTTAACGAAACCCTCCTCCAGTCGTCTGGAACAACCGAGAAGGTCATCAGCCACATCGCCAACGCATACCGTCTGGTGTTCCACGGACAGACAAGCGTCTTTGATGCCATCAACCAGATTAAGGAGCAGGTTCCTCCAGGAAAGGAAATCAACAGCATCGTGAAGTTCCTCGAGGCATCCAAGCTCGGCATCATCAGCAAGATCTAACCAAAGATCTTAAGCAACAGCTATTATAATAAAGCAAATTTCATACCTTTTATATATTAGTGTTGTTATTTCAATCGAAGCGGCAAGGTAGACGTGAGTCTATACCTTGCCGCTATATTTTTACGCTAAAACTTGTGACTTAAAGCAATTTTCAGTAACTTTGCATAAAACAAACTAACACTGGTAATACCTTTATATATAATAGGAGAATAAACCTTATGCTAAACACTTTTAACCTTGACGGCGACAAGAAGAATGTTTGCTTTAAAAAGAAAATCCTGAAATATTTCGTAACCAACGGTAATTCCACCATCCAAGAACTTGCGAAAGAAATAAACCTCAGCATCCCGACCATCACCAAAGCGGTGGGCGAGTTGCAGAACATGGGCTACGTAAACGAATACGGAAAGCAGGAAACAGGAGAAGGACGCAGACCTATACTCTACGGACTCAACCCCGACTCGGGATTCTTCGTCGGTGTCGAGATAAAGGAGAATTTCGTTAACCTCGGACTTATGAACTTCCGAGGCGACCTTATAGAACTGGACGACAACGTGCCTTGTCTTATTAACAACACGATGGAGTCCATTGACGAACTGTGCACACTCGTGAAGGACTTCATCGAAAAGACGGAAGTGAAGCACGACAAGATTCTTAACGCCACATTCTGCATCTCCGGACGCGTCAATTCTGAGAGCGGCTATTCACACACATTATACAACTTCCTCGAAAGTCCTCTCACCAACACTCTCTCAGAGAAGATAAACATCAACGTAAGCATAGAGAACGACACCCGTGCCTTCGCTTACGGAGAGTATATGAAGGGAATGGTGAGCGGAGAGAAGGACGTGCTCTTCATCAACGACAGCTGGGGACTCGGTCTGGGCATCATCATCGACGGCGAACTCTACAGAGGCCGTTCGGGATTTGCTGGCGAGATAGGACACATGCACGTATTCAACAATGACATTCTATGCCATTGCGGCAAGAAGGGTTGTCTGGAGACGGAAGCTTCGGGAAGCGCTCTTCAGCGCATCGTCAAGCAGCGCATCGAGGCTGGCGAATCGTCAATCCTCACAAAGAAGGAAGGCGACATCTTCACGCTCGACAACATCATTGACGCCATCAACGATGAAGATCCGCTCTGCATAGACGTCATTGAGAAGATAGGACGCAACCTTGGCGAGACCGTCGCCAACCTCATCAACATCTTCAACCCCGAACTCGTGGTAATCGGTGGCGTGATGGCTCGCACAGGCGACTTCCTCCTCCAGTCCGTTCTGACTTCAGTAAGAAAGTATTCGCTCAACCTTGTCAACAAGGACACACGCCTCTGCCTCTCCAAGTTACGCGAGCGTGGCGGCATAACCGGAGCCTGTCTGCTGGCAAGAAAGGTGGTTTTGGAATAGAGAAACTCACAACTCCTAAATAGAAAACGCCCTGCAAAGGTTATGACTTACCTTTGCAGGGCGTTTTTGTTGTATATAAATGTATTTCTGATATATTCTTTATTCTTCCACAAAGTCAACGTATTCGCCCTCGTCCTTTGCGAATATCTTGCGATTAGCCTCGCGAGGCGAACGCGAATCGTAGATATCGCCCGATACCGGTCTGCTACTTCCTGCTGCATTACCGTTACTGCCAGTATTGTTTGCAGAAGAAGACGTAGATGAGGACGACGAAGAAGCCGAGCCGTACGTACCGTTATTGGCGGCAGAAGAACGTCCGCCTCCCATTCCAGCGAATCCTCCGTTTCCTCCCATGCCATTGTTCATTCCGCCGTTGGCGAAGCGTCGTGCAGCATTACGTACACGATGGAGGAAATACGCCACCACTCCTATTACGAAAAAGGCGACGAGGATAAAGACGATGAACAGATATTTTATTAGTAGTGCAAATACCGACATAATATTCGTTTTTGATTATACAAATGATTTGATTAATACTTCCGAATATCTTAAATCAAATACCATGCCATAACGTTAAAGCACATGAGCAATAAACGTTAGGCTTGCGCTTTCTTTGTCATCATGTTCGAACACAACGAAACGATGAAGTACCACGCCACTATCATCCAGAAGCTTTGGATAATACCGAAGAAATAAATCATAACAGCGGAGAAGACGATAAACGTGTAACGCAACTCGTTTTCTTTCCATCCCCAATGTTTGAACTTCAGCGCGAACATCGGAATCTCAGCCACCAAGAGCCAGCTGCTGAAGCAAATCATCACCAGAAGCACGGGCACCATAAGCGGAGACGACTCGAACCAGTCGGCACGCGATACCAGCAACGAACCCCAAAACAGGGCATTGGCTGGCGTAGGCAGACCGATGAACGATGTAGTCTGGCGTGTGTCAAGATTAAACTTGGCAAGGCGCAAGGCAGAGAAAGCCGCCATAACGAAAGCGAAATAGGGCAAGTATTCTGCCACTGGCGCAAGAAAGTCAGGACATTCCAGCGTCTGAAGCTCACGGAAGATGATGGCTGCCGGAGCCACACCGAAGGTCACGTCATCGGCAAGCGAGTCAAGCTCCTTGCCTATAGGCGAACTGACATTCAGAAGGCGTGCGCTCATACCGTCGAAGAAGTCAAACACGGCTCCTGCGATAATCCACAACAATGCCATCCGAGCGTCGCCTGAGAGGGCAAAGACTGTAGCAATGCAGCCCGATACGAGGTTGCCACAAGTTAGGGTGTTGGGGATAATGCGTGTGATTATGTTTGCCATAATTCGAAGTTTGTTGTATTGAATTTGTTAAAAGTCAGTCTGCTTTCAGCTAAGCTTTGCGATAATTGTCTGGTCGCCTGTTGTGGCCTGTCCCATCTTTACGCAAACCTCCGTTCCGAGCGGCAGGAACACGTCCACACGTGAGCCGAACTTGATGAATCCGAGGTGCTCGTCAATGTAGCATTCCTCTCCCTCCTTTGCGTAGGTGACGATGCGTCGAGCCACGGCGCCGGCAATCTGTCGGCAGAGGATGTCCGTTCCTTCGGGAGTGGTGATCACCACGTCAGCGTGTTCGTTCTCCTCGCTTGCCTTCGGGAGCCAAGCCTTATGGAAGTTGCCGTTGTGATGTTCCACCTTCTTCACCTTTCCGTCTACGGGGAACCAGTTGGCGTGTACGTTGAAGAGGCTCATAAAGATGCTCACCATAATACGGCGGTCGTGGAAGTAAGTATTCTCCTCCACTTCCTCAATAACCACCACGCGTCCGTCAGCCGGAGCCACAACTATTTTCTCAGTGTTCTCCTCCGGGAAGTAACGGATGGGGCAACGGAAGAAGTTAATCACTATACCATACACCGTGCCCATTATGGCGAGGAAGCACCAGAAAGGAGCCTTCACGTCCACAAAACGCCACAGCAACAGCGCCACAGCGGCAATGAAAATGAAGCCATAAATGAGCGTGTCCGTTCCTTCACGATGAAGTCGTATCTTCTTAAGTTTCTTTATCTTTATATTTTTTATCATAGTAGCGGGGAATGTATAAGGATGCTATTTTTATAATAGATGTGAGTAAATAGAGGTTTCGATAGTTAAGGATGCGGCGCATACGGAAAAACATATGAGCAAGAAGCGCCCTTTTTATCTTTGCAAAGGTAAGTTTTTTTTACGGAAATGACAAATTTTTCTACTATTCTTTTGGTTGTCTCAGCAATAAGGGCTAACTTTGATTTCCAATTTATACAAAATCACACACCACACATGGAAGACTTCATACATCTGCACGTCCACACGTACTACTCTCTCCTCGACGGCCAGTCGCCCGTTGAGAAGCTCGTCGACAAGGCCATTGCCAACGGCATGCGCGGTATGGCGATAACCGATCATGGCAATATGTTCGGCGTAAAAGAGCTGTTCAACTACTGCAACAAGGTGAACGGTAAGCTGAAGAAGGAGGGCAAGGAGCCGTTCAAGCCCATCTTCGGATGCGAGATGTACGTGGCACACCGCAAGAAGTCGGACCGTGTGAAGGAGAAAGGCGACATGGGAGGCTATCACCTCATCGTCCTCGCCAAGAACTACAACGGATACAAGAACCTCATCAAGCTGGTGTCTCGCGCATGGGTGGACGGCTATTACATGCGTCCGCGTACTGACCGCGAGGACCTGGAGAAGTATCATGAGGACCTTATCGTCTGCTCGGCATGTATAGCCGGAGAGGTGCCGGCGAAGATTCTGAAGAACGACATAGCCGGAGCAAGGGAAGCCATCGAATGGTATAAGAATCTGTTCGGCGACGACTACTATCTAGAGCTTCAGCGCCACGAGGTGCGCGACCCGCATCAGCGTGCCAACCGCGAGACTTTCCCGCTGCAGCAGCAAGCCAACAAGGTATTGATGGAGCTGGCTAAGGAATACTGCATAAAGCTGGTCTGCACCAACGACTGCCACTTTGTCAATCAGGACAACGCCGAAGCCCACGACCACCTGCTATGCCTTGCCACCGGAAAGGACCTCGACGACCCCAACCGCATGCTCTATACGAAGCAGGAATGGTTTAAGACGCGCGAGGAGATGAACGAAGTGTTCGCCGACGTACCCGAAGCTCTCTCCAACACGCTTGAGATTCTTGACAAGGTGGAGTTCTACTCCATCGACCACTCCCCCATCATGCCCTTCTTCCCCATCCCTAAAGAGTTCGGCACGGAGGAAGACACGCGCAAGCGCATCACGCCGGAGGAGCTTTTCCGCGAGTTCACCACGGACGAAAACGGCAATGACATAATGTCACAGGAGGAAGCCGAGAGCAAGATTAAGAAGCTCGGAGGCATCGACAAGCTTTACCGAATCAAGTTCGAGGCTGACTATCTGGCAAAGCTTGCCTACGACGGAGCCAAGCGACTCTACGGCGACCCGCTGCCCGAAGAGGTGTCGGAGCGCGTCAAGTTTGAGCTGCACATCATGAAGACTATGGGTTTCCCGGGATACTTCCTCATCGTGCAGGACTTCATCAATTCCGCTCAGGACGAACTGGGCGTAATGGTAGGTCCGGGACGTGGTTCGGCAGCCGGATCCGTAGTGGCTTACTGTCTGGGCATCACCAAGATTGACCCTATAAAATACGACCTTCTGTTCGAGCGATTCCTCAATCCTGACCGTATCTCGCTCCCTGATATCGACACCGACTTCGACGACGACGGACGCGGAAAGGTGCTCGAATGGGTGGAGGACAAGTACGGACACGACAAGGTGGCGCACATCATCACCTACGGCACGATGGCGACAAAGAACTCCATCAAGGACGTGGCACGTGTGGAGAAGCTGCCTCTTGACGTATCTAACCGCCTGTGCAAGGCCATACCCGACAAGCTGAAGGACGGCAAGAAGATGAATCTGCCCAACGCCATCAGCGAAGTGCCGGAGCTGCAGGAGGCGGAGGCAAGCGCCGACCCGCGACTTGCCAACACCATAAAGTACGCCAAGATGCTGGAGGGCACCGTCCGCGGAACGGGCATCCACGCCTGCGGCACCATCATCTGCCGCGACGCCATCAGCGACTGGGTGCCGGTGTCAACGGCTGAGGACAAGTCGGACCCCGGACACAAGCTCCTCGCCACGCAGTATGACGGACACGTCATCGAGGAGACGGGCCTCATCAAGATGGACTTCCTCGGACTTTCCACGCTCTCCATCATGAAGGAGACAGTGGAGAACATACGCCTCACACACGGATTTACGCTCAATCTCGACACGATCCCCATCGACGACGAGCTGACATACAAGCTCTATCAGGAAGGACGGACCATCGGTACGTTCCAGTTCGAGTCTGCCGGCATGCAGAAATACCTGCGCGAGCTGAAGCCTACCGTCTTCGAGGACCTCATCGCCATGAACGCCCTCTACCGTCCGGGACCTATGGACTACATCCCCTCCTTCATCGCACGTAAGAACGGCAAGGAGGAGATAACGTATGACATCCCCTGCATGGAGAAGTATCTGAAGGACACGTACGGCATCACAGTATATCAGGAGCAGGTGATGCTCCTCTCCCGACAGCTCGCCAACTTCACCCGAGGCGAGTCAGACGCCCTGCGTAAGGCGATGGGTAAGAAGAAGAAAGCCATCGTAGACGCCATGAAACCTAAGTTTATCGAGGGCGGAAAGAAGAACGGACACGACCCGAAGGTGCTGGAGAAGATTTGGGCAGACTGGGAGAAATTCGCGTCATACGCCTTCAACAAGTCGCACGCCACGTGCTATTCGTGGGTGGCATACCAGACGGCTTACCTCAAGGCGCACTATCCTGCCGAGTTTATGGCTGGCAACATGAGCCGATGCATCAGCGACATCACCAAGATTACGAAGCTCATGTCAGAATGTCAGGCGATGGGCATACCCTGCCTCGGACCAGACGTCAACGAGAGTCAGCGCAAGTTCTCAGCCAACAAGAAGGGCGAGATACGCTTCGGACTTTCTGCCATAAAGGGCATGGGCGACGCCGCTGCCATCAACATCATCGAGGAACGCGAGAAGAACGGACCTTACAAGGACATCTACGACTTCGTACAACGCGTGAATCTCTCTGCCGTAAACCGCAAGGCGCTCGAGTCGCTCGCTCTGAGCGGAGGACTTGACAGCTTCGGAATACGTCGCGAGAGCTACTTCGGCGAGACTCCGAAAGGTACGTTCATCGAGATACTGCTGCGCTACGGACAAACCTATCAGCAGGAGCAAAACCAGATGCAGAACTCGCTCTTCGGCGACATGGGAGGAGTGGAGATAGCCACACCGAAGCCGCCTGAGGCTGAACAGTGGAGCACCATAGAGTTGCTGAAGAAGGAACGCGACCTCGTGGGCATCTATCTCTCCGCGCATCCGCTGGACGAATACAGCGTGGTGCTCAATTCGATGTGCAACCTGCGCTGCGACCAGCTCACACGCGACATGGACAAGCAGGAACTGGCAAAGACGGCGGAGCTGACATTCGGAGGCATCGTATCGTCCGTGACATCACGATTCACGAAGAACAACAAGCCGTTCGGCATCGTCACCATCGAAGACTTCAACGGTCAGGGCGAGCTGGCGCTCTTCGGCGACGAATGGACAAAGTGGCAGCACATGCTGAAGGAGGAATACATCGTATACATCACAGCCACCATGCGACAGCGATTCGCCAACGCGCCCAACAGCCTGGAGCTGGTCATCAAGAGCGTGGAATTCATGAACGACGTGAAGGACAAGCGCATAGAGAGGTTCACCATCTACATCGACTCCACACTGCTCCACAACTCGCGCATGAACGACCTGGAGGTGCTGCTCAAGAGCAATCCCGGAAATGTGCCGCTCTACTTCAACATCCACGACTCTGAGCACAACACAGACCTCACGCTGCTGAGCCATAACACCACCATCGACCCGAGCAAGAAGCTCCTCAACTTCCTTGACGACCTCAACAACGAGACGGAGGAACACGAGACTGTCAGGTATGCCATCAACTGACGCGCAGACGCTTGGCATAATATTTGATGACAAATAATATATATTGGTAATAATCGAGTCTATAATAACATAACAAAACTAAAAATTACAAGAAAATGGAAGTACAGATTACAACAGAGAATCTCGAGCAGTACAAGAATGGCGAACTGCCATTGGTAGTTGACCTTTGGGCAACATGGTGCGGTCCCTGCCGCATGATCGCTCCTATCGTATCAAAGCTCGCTGAGGAGTACGACGGCAAGATCGTTGTAGGCAAGTGCGACGTAGAGGCTAACGACGACGTAACCATCGAGTATCGCGTCCGCAACATCCCCACAATCCTCTTCTTCAAGGGTGGTGAGCTCGTTGACAAGCACGTAGGTGCCATCACAGAAGGCGACCTCAGAAAGAAGTTCGACGCTCTGCTCTAATACAGACAGACTGTAATAAAACGGACAACTTCCGTAGAAACTGACAACCAAACCAGGGAGTCAGTTTCTACGGAAGTTTTTTTGTATATATTACCTCTACATAACATCGCAGCAGTAGGCAGGGCTTTAACCCAAATCCTATAATGTAATTCACCACTATACTATAGCGATTCGTTCCATCAACTATTTTGCGGATAAAACCTCCAATTGTGAATGGATTGCTTTGTTATTGTTGAACTGGTTCTGCATGAACGTAAAAATAATTATTCTTGGAGTCAGCATCGTCGCGATTGAAAACAAGTGCAATTCTTGTATCAGCAGTTGCCCAATATGTAATAATATGCGCTTTTTCAGGAAGAGCCTTGAATAAGGTACGGTAATGCTCTACCTGCTTACCCACTACGGTTCCATTGCCATAATGGTTAATCATAAGTTCCGTCAATTCACGAGCCTCCTTTTGCAGAATAGCAACGTCATCTCCCTTACCCCCGGAATTGTAGCGCAGTTCAGCATATACCTTGTTCATATCATTGTTGTATGTCCTTGGTTCGTAAACGGTGAAGCTTCGGCTTTTATCAAGCAAACATGTAGCAGTAAACTCTCTTGGCTTGCACATCGAAAACTTTCCCCAATCGAAGCACAAGAATTTGTCATTATAGACATTGTGGCGCATTGTATATATATAGACAACACGACCTTTCTTGTAGCCTTCAAAGTAGGAAGTCAAGTCTGGGTTTGTATCGAAGAAGCGAGTTGTCCACGTCAGTGCTGTTTGAGCCTGTCCCGGCTTATGACGATGTACAACATACCTATCAGGAAGTGATCTGTTATCAGATCTCCAAACAATGGAGTCGAAATATTCCAGCGCAGGATTTGGAAGCATTGATGTGCCAAGATGATCCGTTAGCGAGAACTTTACATTTCCAAAAGCTACAATAACACTTCCATTCGTATTCTCTTCAAAATCGTCGGGATTATTATAGCTTGCACTTACACGGAACTTGCAGTCGTTAGGAACAGCATCTGTAAAATCTATGTTTGCGTCATAATCGTACGCTTTCTTTGTCTCCGCAAGTTCGTTGTCCGTCATGCGCTGATAAACCACCATGCCGTAGAATGGTTTCAGATTTCCATTCTCATCGGTTGCATCGCCCAGTTTCTGCATGGTGTACATTTGCAAATAATTTGACTCTGTTTTTGTGAGGAGTAAAACTTGCATATAGCGGCTTTGCATACCTTGACTTGCCGAACCGCGCATGATGAATCCTGACACAGCATAATAAAACCATTCTGTCTTGTTATATGACTTACCATCGGTATCGCCATGGTGGAAACCTATCAGATGACCGCCTGACTCAAACCAATAATCCATATATCCACCGCCATAAACTGTCTTGCGGTAGTCTGTTTGTGAAAGTCTGCCGTTATCCTGCACTTTATACATGCCTATGACTTTCCATCCATAGCCCTTTACCTTATTTTCAATGTCAGCAGCACTTACGGGCTTTAATCCTTTAAGCACACAGCAGCCATCGTCGTTAATAGAATAAGTCCTATCGAACAGATTGTCATAGTCAATAACCGGTCCGTTAGGTTCCTCAGTCTTATCACAACCTGTAAAAGAAACGATGCTGAGCATTGCCATCAGAAAAATCCAGATCCTTTTCATTGCTTACTTTATATTTATGTATTAAGTTCTTTTTCTTGAAATTTTCGTATGTATTACCCTCTATTGATTCGTTCTACCAATTCGTCTGGTGTAAGTATCTCCATCTTGGAGAAACCAAACCACTTTTTGCCTAAGTCCTTTATGGATGCTCCTATATGATACACATCATCGTCTATACAAAGGAAGCGGTCATGTGACAAACGGAATGTTTCAACATCAATCGGTGCATATTGAGCATTATGACGGTCTATGTCGAGTTGGAACTGACGGCTTATCTGCTGAGTGTAGATGATTGCAGACACGTTATTATCTCTTTTATCGAGCAATGTCAGTACTGTCTCGTCAACATAGTTGTCGATAAGGACAATACGTTTCTTTGCACTCCTAATCAAGTCGGACACGAAAGTATAAGCATCATAAACTTGCCCATTGTAGAACACACCTTGCTTCGGCTTTGCGTTACCCTCGTCCAATCTGCGGAATACCTCGTCTATACGCTTGTCTGTTTCTTGCTGATGTTGCTGCATTTCCAGTTGATGGTACTCCATTGTTGAAAGACGTTGGAAAACTTCTGCATTTGTCACCATGAAACGTCTCATTGCAACAAATGCATCCATAATTCGTATGCTTACACGAATTGCGGTTTCACTTCTAAGAACAGTGGAGAGCATAGCCACTCCCTGCTCCGTGAAAGCATATGAACGAACTGTTGAGTGCTTCAAACTATTGAACCGGTCACAATTTGTGACCAGTTCAGCCATTTCCTCCTTAGTTAGTTGAAAACGGAAACGTTCAGGAAATCTCTCCATATTACGTTTTACAGCTTGATTTAACACCTTAGTTTCCACTCCGTAAAGTTCAGCCAAGTCTCTGTCTATCATAATCTGCTTTCCACGAATAGACATTATTCGACTTTCTACAGGAGTGGTAACTACGACTTCATCATTTTGTAACTGGTCACAATTTGCGACCAGTTCTCCTTTATCTTGATGTTCTATATTATCTGCCATATTTCTATCTTTATTTTTAAGGTCACAATTTGCGACCTTAAACGTGTTGTTACTTATTATTGTATGCAAAGGTAGTGCTTTTAGCCTTTAAGCCACTATTGCACAAACCCTTTCTTTGAAAAGAACGTAAAATCAATAGTATTATTGCGGTGATTGTACTGTTAGTAATTGCTTAACTCGTTGCACCGTACTCACACTCTTACCACTCAGCTTCGCCACATCCCGAATGAAGTATCTCTTGCTGAGCAAATCTATTAGCTGCCCATACATCGGTTGTCCGCTAAAATGTGTACCTATTTTCATAATTACTTGAATTAATAGTAACAAGAAACAAGGTAACTAAAAGAGCTAAATTCCAAGCAGGTGCATTACGGTTATGGCTCTAATTGATTATCTATGATGTTAAACGTGTCTGTTGATTCTACCCCTCTATTTACTATATTATATTCCATAGGGAATATGATTTCTTCGGCTGTAACAATAATAGGTCGTGGAGTACTATAATCGAACCAATAAAACTTTCCTGTTTCTAAATTTTCCAATTTTTGCGCATAGCACCACGGACCAATTTCTTTTATTGTCAATTTATAATGTCCTGTTAAGTCTATCAAATCAGAATGACAGCCAAAAGAATCAACAGGCAGATTTCTTAGTGTGTCTTGAACATTCATGTCCAAATCTTCGAGACACATCTTAGTGGTAGTTGTACGGTTTTTAAAGGTACAATTACCAAGAACTATCATTATTGTTAAAAGTATAAAAGCTAATTTAATCTGTTTCATTTGTTTATTCTCATTCTACATTTTTTATTGTTTATTCCAT